>Ga0209601_1000007_pt1 | contig 262801 bp, 237 predicted proteins | sample COGITO_mtgs_1104_4_FD_184796 | JGI IMG/M metagenome (GOLD analysis project Ga0209601, IMG submission 184796) | Pelagic marine microbial communities from North Sea - COGITO_mtgs_110426 (SPAdes) (version 2) | ecosystem: Environmental > Aquatic > Marine > Epipelagic ...
AAAGCAATCAGCGGGTAGTTCCTTAGGAAATCCCGCTGATTTAGATTCTAAACTGTTATTATATAATATGAATTAACGCTTACTGAATTGGAAACGCTTACGCGCTTTCTTCTGACCTGGCTTCTTACGTTCAACCATTCTTGGGTCACGTGTCATGAAACCTTCAGCTCTTAATGCTGACTTATATTCGGCATTGATTTTCACCAACGCTCTAGAAATTCCTAATCGAATTGCCTCAACTTGACCGTTGATTCCTCCTCCAGTAACATTAACTGTAACGTCATATTGACCCTCAGTCTCTGTAGTAGCGAAAGGCTGGTGAAGCTTGTGATGCATAAACGCAGTATCTACGTATTCTTTGTAATCGCGGTGATTAATAGTAATGTTACCTTTCCCTTTTTGAAGGTAAACTCTAGCTATACTAGCCTTTCTACGACCAAGTGCATTAATTACGTCCATCTTACTTTATTGCGTTGATATCGATTGTCTTAGGTTGTTGAGCTGAATGAGGATGCTCTGATCCAGTGTACACATATAGGTTACGGTACATTTGGCTACCGAGTTTGTTTTTAGGCAACATGCCCTTAACAGCCCATTCGATTAAATCTTCTGGTTTTCTTTCAAGTGTTTCAGCTGCTGTTCTCGAGCGCTGACCGCCTGGAAAACCTGTATGCCAAAGCCTTTCTTTTGTCTCCGCTTTATTACCAGTAAGGCTAACAGCCTCTGCATTGATAACAATTACGTTGTCTCCACAATCTACGTGCGGAGTGAAATTAGTCTTATGCTTTCCTCTAAGTAGGTATGCTACATGAGAAGAAAAACGACCAAGGGTTTGATCTTTTGCATCTACAACAACCCACTGCTTATCGGCAGTTTCTTGATTTGCTGAGACTGTTTTGTAACTTAAATGACTCACGGTTCCAATGGTTTTATTCCCCTAAAAAGGGGCGCAAAGATAAAACTATTTTTAACTGCGTCAAACAGTTAAGAAAAGATTTTATCAAAGCAGTTATTTACTTTATTACTCCGAGGCTCTTTCCAACTTTCGTAAACGCAGAAATCGCCTTATCTAAATGCTCCGTTTCGTGAGCTGCCGATAATTGAACTCTGATTCTAGCCTGCCCGTTAGGCACTACAGGAAAAAAGAAGCCAATCACATAAATACCTTCCTCTAAAAGAGCATTTGCGAACTTCTGTGATAGAGCTGCATCATATAGCATAATAGGCACAATGGCAGAGTCTCCATCTTTAATGTCGAAGCCCGCTGCTTTTATTCCTTTTTTGAAATAATTGACATTATTCTCGAGCTTATCTCGCAAATCGGTTGATTCGGCAAGCAAATCAAATACAGCAATTGAAGCTCCAACAATACTTGGCGCTAAAGAATTGCTAAACAAATATGGTCTTGAGCGCTGACGCAAGATTTCAATTATTTCTTTCTTACCTGTCGTGAAGCCTCCCATTGCCCCTCCAAGAGCTTTTCCTAAAGTGCCGGTAATTATATCTACTCTACCAAGCACATTCTTTAATTCGACAGTTCCTCGGCCTGTCTTTCCTATAAATCCTGTAGCGTGACATTCGTCTACCATAACGAGTGCATCATATTTATCGGCTAAATCACAAATCTTATCCAGCTGAGCTACATAGCCATCCATCGAAAACACACCATCAGTAACGATAATTTTAAAACGAGCTTCAGAAGCCGCTTTCAGTTGCTCTTCTAATTCAGCCATATCGTTATTAGGATAACGGAACCTTTTAGCCTTGCAAAGTCTCACACCATCAATGATACTAGCGTGATTCAAAGAATCAGAAATAATAGCGTCCTCTTCACCTAATAACGGTTCAAACACACCGCCATTGGCGTCAAATGCAGCCGCATACAATATGGCATCTTCTGTATGTAAGAAGTCCGCAATTTTTTCTTCCAGTGTTTTATGAATGTCCTGTGTTCCACAAATGAAACGAACAGAAGACATTCCAAACCCATGTGTGTCCAAGGTATCCTTTGCTGCCTTAACAACCTTAGGATGAGACGAAAGACCTAAATAATTGTTAGAGCAAAAATTCAACACCTCCTGGCCTGTGCTAATCTTAATGGAAGCACCTTGCTCAGATGTTATAACTCTTTCCCTTTTTAATAAACCCGCTTCTTCAATTGATTTAAGTTCATTTTGAAGATATTCTTTTAGATTACCGTACATATCAATTCAATTTTTCTAAAAATAAAAAAGCAGCCGAAACCGACTGCTTTCTATTTTCCTGATTAGTATATCATTAAACGTGTCCTTGAGCAACCATCGCGTCAGCTACTTTCAAGAAGCCTGCTACGTTTGCACCTTTCACATAGTTCACATAGCCTTCGTTATCTGCTCCATACTGAACACAGGCCTCGTGGATACTGTTCATAATTCCATGAAGTTTTTCATCTACTTCCTCTCTAGTCCAGCTCAATCTCAATGAGTTTTGGCTCATTTCTAAACCTGAAGTTGCAACTCCTCCCGCATTTGATGCCTTTCCAGGTGCAAACAACAATTTTGCAGCGTGGAAAATCTCAATAGCTTCTGGCGTACATGGCATATTAGCTCCTTCGCTCACACATAAAGCTCCATTTGCCACCAATGCTTTTGCCTCATCTCCATTCAACTCGTTCTGCGTAGCACAAGGGAGAGCAATATCGCATTTCACTGACCATGGACGTTTTCCTTCATGGAATTCAGCGCCAAACTTATCAGCGTATTCTTTAATCCTTCCTCGCTTATTGTTCTTCAAATCCATGATGAAAGCCAACTTTTCTGGATTGATTCCATCCTTATCATAAACGAAACCTGAAGAATCTGACATCGTAACCACTTTAGCTCCAAGTTCAGTAGCTTTTTCGCTTGCGTACTGAGCAACGTTGCCACTACCTGAAATTACCACAGTTTTACCGCCAAAATTTTGACCTTTAGTTTGAAGCATGTTTTGAGCGAAGTATACGTTTCCGTAGCCTGTAGCTTCCGGGCGAATCAAACTTCCTCCGTACTCACGACCTTTTCCAGTGAGCACACCTGTAAACTCATTTCTTAGTCTTTTATATTGACCAAAAAGGAATCCTATTTCTCTTCCACCTACACCAATATCTCCTGCTGGCACATCCGTATCAGCACCAATGTGCTTAGATAATTCAGACATAAAACTTTGGCAAAAACGCATCACTTCATTATCTGATTTTCCTTTTGGATCGAAATCTGAACCGCCCTTACCACCGCCCATTGGAAGTGTAGTTAATGAGTTTTTGAATACTTGCTCAAACGCCAAGAACTTGAGAATACTCAAATTCACTGATGGGTGAAAACGAAGCCCTCCCTTATATGGTCCAATAGCAGAATTCATTTGAATTCTATAACCACGATTTACCTGAAAACCGCCTTTATCATCGATCCATGGAACACGGAACATAATAACTCTTTCTGGCTCAACAATTCTGTTAAGAATGTTGGCTGTTTGATATGCCTTATTCTCAGCGATATAAGGAATTACTGTTTCTGCAACTTCGTGAACCGCTTGAAGAAATTCCGTTTCGTTTGGATTCTTAGCTTTTACAGAATCCATGAAGCTGTCTATTTGTGCTTGATATTTACTCATTGTGAACTTGTTAAGACTGTATTAAAGTGCGGCAAAAGTATTAGATTTTGAAGTTCGTGATGCTATTTTTTAATTGCCTGTATTCCCATACTTAGATCGATATAAATCAACCTGTTCCATCCAATATCTTTTCGAGACATCCATGCCATCCAGAAAATAAAACTCACCGCCCCAATTGTGTTTAACTCGCTTGAATATTTTGATATCGATTCCTTCTTTCACTAACACACGCAATACCTCATGATTAACGAGGTTAAAGGTCTCTTCTGTAATTCCATCATCAAGTTGAGTAAAATCCTCTTTCACCTTTTCTTCGATGGTATTCGTCTGATTTTCAATTAAAACCTTTTCTGATTTGGGCTGAGGTTTTTTCGGTAATGAAGACTCCACTATTTTAGTCGGAACCTCTTCAATTTCAACCAAACTATCCGTCTCTGCGGAAACAACTATCAAGTCGGGAACTTCCAATTGCCTGGATTTAACACCATTGTCAGCCTGAGCATCCGCCAATCGACTTACCTTGATCGGCACCTTTACATAAATAGAATCTACAGATCTAGCAGCATTCTTGGCCATAAGAATATCCAAATCATTGACTTTCGAGATCAGCCACTGTTCCATCTCTGGATTGAAAGGAATGGCCTCTTGATAAGTCATACGCGCTGATAGATAGTCTCTCGACTTAAATGCTCCGTCTGCCTTTTCGAGTAATACATTATACTTGTTCTCAGCGGATATAAGCGCTTCAAATTCTTCCTTGGCCTTCTGATCACGTTTATTCAGCGGGCGCTGCGCAATTGCCGGCAAAGTCAAAATCAACATCATTATTATCAAACTAAATTTCATACTACTCCTCTTAACATCCATTTAATTTCACTCAACATCATCGCTGTTGCGCCCCATATTTGATATCCTTCGTGCTCAAAGTAAGGCGTTTTAATAAACACGCCATTGTCCAATCTAATCTTACCATGCACCACCGTCTTGTCATCCAACAGTTTTGATATAGGAAAGAAAATAATTTTTTCCACTTCTCTTTCATTCTTAACAAGTGATGGCAATTCATTGAGATAAAAAAGAAAAGGATGAACTAGAAATCTGCTTGGAGGAATATAGACTTCAGATATGGAACGAATCAACATTGGATTCGCCCTCAAAATCCCAACTTCTTCTTCCATTTCTCTTAATGCAGTGTCCACAAGAGTTTTGTCTGTTTCTTCTACTTTACCTCCTGGAAATCCAATTTGCCCGCTATGAACACCATCGTAAGACTGTCTCTCAATCAAAAGTATTTGAGCCTCACCATCAGTTAAAGGAAAAAGGGTAGCAGCCACAGAGCTTTGCCGAGGATTAGGGTCTCTTTGAAATGCATTTTTTCGTTGTTGCGCCAAAACAGGCAAAATATCATCATGAGCCTTATGACCAGGTAGAGATTGATCAGTTATTCCATGGATCTTAGAAAGAAGGAAATCAAACTTCATTTTCTAACAAATGAAATTTTACCAACGCATTGATTGGCTTTCTTTCAAATATTCCTGGTGTGAGGTTATGTTCAGCGAGAACTTGTCGTATTTCAGTTTCAAATTCGCATGAAATTGATCCTAAAAAATGATGAGGCCAATCGGGATGATTATACTTCAATAAATGCTTCTGAACAAATTCTGAAAACACATCATGTAATAGGTTCTGAATAAATTCCGTTTTGCGAAATTCCGAACATATTGGCGCGAATGATGCAATAAATGTATTTGGCAATGCGTCCTGATAAACATGATCAAGCACGTCATCTTTATCAAAAAGATACACCGAATCAATATGATTTGATATTTCTTCAGGCATATCTCTATAGCATCTTGCGCGAATGAGTTCTTTTCCAATATGACCTCCACTTCCCTCATCTCCCAAAACGAATCCCAAATTATCTACGTTGTCAAGGATCTTCCTTCCATCATAAAGACAAGAATTCGAGCCGGTGCCTAAAATACTTGCAACGCCCTTAGTGAATTGACATGCAGCTCTTGCCGCACCTAATAAGTCATGATATATATGCACATTAGCACAAGAAGAGGCGTTAACCAAAGCATCTTTTACAATTTGATTTCTTTTATCACTTGAACACCCTGCACCATAAAAATGAATAGCGCTTATTTGATCAATGATTTCTATCGGAATCGTTGATCGAAAAACGTCTTCAATCTTTTTTTGATGCACATAAAATGGGTTTAGACCCATTGACACGAGTCTGTTCTCTTCTCCGTTTTTCTCGTCAACCAAAACCCAATCGGTTTTTGTTGACCCGCTGTCTGCTATACAAATCACTTTGCAAACATATCAGGCTTATGAATGTGGGCAGCGAAAATCTCGAAGTTTTAAACAAAAAAAACCCCAATCAAATGATTGGGGCCTCCATATATTTAGTTTATTATTTATTTCTAATAAGTGTCAGATCACCTCGCCACTCGACTGTTTCGGCATCCAAGGTTGCCTCTTTTCCAGTAACAACATAAAAGTAGGTACCATCCGGCTCGTTTCCTCCATCCCATTCACCATCCAACTCATCACTGGTGAAAACCTTGGTTCCCCAGCGATTGTAGATGGTAATCTGGAACTCTTCAATTCCTTCTATATCCCAAACGAATAGGTCGTTTTGATTATCTCCATTCGGGGTGAAGACGTTAGGAATAAAGAAGTTCGTTACTCGGTCTGTGCGAATTATTACAGCATGCGTATCCGTGCACTGCCCATTATCTGCAATTAAAAAGACCGTATATGTGCCTATTTCCGGGAAAATATAAGATTGAGATTCAGCATTGCTTACATCATAGCTTTCATAGTCACCAAACTGCCAAGAATACGTTAAGCTTCCTGAGTCAGGGCTACTGAAATTATCGAATGTCAATTCCAATGGAACATTTCCTGTAACTGCACCATCCGCAGCAATCGAAACACCTGTTGTTGTGCTATCTACAGCAAACAAAGCATTAGGACTTGGCTTAACTTCTGTCTCCAATCTTGAATATGCACTTTCGCAACCAAATTCACTCACCTGAGTTGCATAAATAATAGTCGGCATATCAACTAATTCACCATAAAAGAATGGATTACCAGCACCCAATAGATCCATATCAGCCGTTGAAGGAATACTGTCCGGGCTGTCTGTTATTCCATTCCATGTATACCACTTGTAAGTATTACTTAACAAGCCATCTCCACGGACATTCCAGTTATCACCTTGACAATAAGGACCACCGCCTTTAACTTTAGGACGAACAGGTGTGCGAGCAATTCTCACATCAACAAGCTGTTTATTGTAGCACGTAGTTACCGTATCATATAGTTCGTAACTAAGAGTGTAAAAACCTTCCCCAATATTGCTAGGTACGAAATAACCGTCATGAAGCTCAACTAGGCTTCCACCCCATCTTCCGTCTTCTCTAGCTGTCTCTAAAAGAACACTGTCCAAAATATTGTCACAGTAAACACTATCAGCACCGAAGATTGACGCATCTGGAAGGAGGTTAATGAGGAGGTCCTTAGTAGTGGATGTCCCACACAAACCTTCTATCTCATAGGTAATGCTATATGATCCAGCTTTCATTCCAGCCGTGTTAAAATAAAACTCTCCAGAACCAACTGGGTCCTCAGTAATGTCATCACCAATCCAAGTTCCGAAAGGATCTCCTTCAAAGTCATTTAAGTGAATCAACAATTCCTCCCCTGCGCATATCTTAGGAAGACTGTCAATTGCAGAACTATACTCATCAATTACTCGCAAGTCGGCTGAATCGGTATTTACACATCCACTATCATTAATGGTGTGGAAAATACGAACAGTATCTGGTGCTGTGTTTGCATAAGCACTAGGGTCAAAATCGCCTGTTGCAGTAGTATTTGGCCCAACCCATGTACCTCCAGACTGATATCCTTCTAGCTGCTCAGACTCACTGAACTTACAGAATGGACCTTCTGTTAAAACTCGTGCATCTGGCAATCCTTTCACACGAATATTCAGCTGTGAAGTGTTAGCGCAAATTCCCTGGAGCACATAAGTTACTGTAACAGTAGTATCATTTCCAAATCCCGGATTAACGATATCCGGAGCAAATACTCCTTCAGCGGCATTTACAATACCTGGACCTAAGAATGTACCTCCAGGGGTTTGAGCCACTAAGGTATCAAGTCCATCTGTTGCGCAATAGACAACTGTGTCAACGGTTCCACCATTAACAGGCTCAAGCATAACTGGGAACTGATTAAACACTTCAATAACAATCGTATCCGTATTTCCACAAGTAGGTGTCAAGTTACTTGTTACTACATAAGCCGTTGTTTGCGATGGATGAATCCAAGGATCTTGACACTGCACACAACCAAAGTTCTGCCCAACTGCAATCGGGTCTCCATATAAAATTGACCATGAGAATGTGTCTCCACCGTTGGCATCGAGTTGAATTGTATCCAAACTACATATGGCGGTATCTGGCCCTAAGAATGTTGCCGGGCTAATGAAAATATTGTAATTGTAAATATTAAATCCCGTTACAGGACAGTTGTCATCTTCTACCGTAATATTAAACGGAACAAACGTTTGCGTCACAGGAATCGAACTCCATTCTATATGCACTGTATCTGGATTCCCTCCTTGGGTACTCCATGTTGCTCCCGGCAAAACCTGATCTATATTGCACGTAATAGTTAAACTATCATTCGAGAGATTACCTGACGTATCTAAGTCAAAAATTGCAACATCGAACTCAAAGTCTTGACCCACACAAACCTCAATTGTATTTGGACCAGTTTGGACACCTGTACCTCCGAAATTCAGCAGCCCATTGGTATCCTGCTGTGGAGGAATATTCACACATGAGTCTGTAACGATAAACTGAACATCTCGCTGAGTTGTACTTATTCTAACCCCTGTTGCAGGATCATACTCAGAGATCTTTACAGCGATTGCATAATTTGAAGCAATTGCATTAGGATCTTTAAAGGCTGTGAATGTCAGCTCTCCTGTTGCACCATCAATATTTACGCCTTGCATTGGTTGAATACCTGTGTAAACGAAAGGAAAAGCAGTGTATGTAATATAGTTAAATCCAGTTACATTATTGTAAGTAGACACCGCTGTATCCAACTCCCAATGAAGGCTATCACCATCTTGTTCTGAAGCGCCCCAATTGTAAGTCACTGCTTGACCATCGCAAAAGAATGGAATTGGCTTATTCGTAGTAAATCTTGGAGAACTATTATTAGGATAAGATTGCTGTTTAAGAGTAGTATAAGCTGCAATGGAAGGTTGACCAGTATAATTCGCACCCGTATTTCGAGCGCCAGTACCATAGTAAATCACAAACTCTGAACATGATGATTGAGTCAGAGTACTCAACACCAACTCTTGTTTATACTTATACCATCGAATCCCCAAAAGACCAGTTTGCCAGCCCGCAACGCAAGAATTCTGTGTTGCAGCCAATGGCGCACAAATAGGGGACGCATCAATTAATGTATCCAAAGGCGCGTTAAACGAATTGGACGAATTCAAATCTGGACATTGCACAGAAAAACTGCCATATCCTCCGGATGCAGCACTTGTTGGATTCCCATTAAACGCAGAACCACCACAATATTCAAAAAAGTCCAAGTACACTTCAAAAGTATCTCCATTAATATGCTCATACGCAATACTCATTCCCATGATATGGGTAGCCTGCACTTTAGAAAACCCTAAAACTGCGAAGAGCAGAATAATTATTTTTAGACTTACATTTTTCATTTTATCCAATTTGATATTGATCAGACACGGAAACTAATTGCAAAGTTGTCTGAAGCATGCAAAAAATTTTCACGAATATATTGATACTCCGCTTTATCTAAGATTCATATTAAATTTCAAAAGAACAATCGTGCGATCGAGCGATTAGTTTAGAACCTTTGCACCAATGTCAACTTTAATAATAGGTGGTGGTTTAGCTGGTATTTGCGTTGCTGAACAGCTCAGCAAATTAAACGAACCGTTCAATTTAGTTCAACCTTCTAGCATGCCTTCTAGCACTGCTGTTGCAACAGGAATGTTCAATCCTATCGTATTCAAGCGATTAAACCTCAGCTGGATGGTTGATATTCTTATTCCTGAAATGCTTACCTTCTATCAATCACTCGAAGAAACACTTGGCATTCAGCTTATTGAGAAGCACAGCCTTTACAAGAAGATTAAAAATAAAGCTTACGAAGACTTCTGGAATAAAAGATTAAAGGACCCTGAATACGCTCCGTTCATGGGGGAAATCACCAACACTTATGGCGAAGTAAAGCGAACAGGAACGCTAGATTGCGCGCTACTGCAAGCTTCTTACCTATCCAAATTAAAGTCTGACAACCTTCTAATTGAAACTGAATTTCAGCTTGAAGAATTAACCATTGACAAGAATGGGTTAATATTCAATAACGAGACTTACGATCGAGTGATTTTCTGCGAAGGCGCTTTTGCAGCGCAGAACCCATATTTCGAATGGCTACCCTTCAAACTATGCAAAGGAGAATGGATAACAATCAAAACAGAGGAACCTGTAACGGATTTTGTGGTGAATAATGTTGTAAATATTATTCCGCTTGGTAATAATGAATACAAACTCTCGAGCACATTCACCTGGGAAGATTTAGATTGGAAAACAACACCACAGGCCGTTGACGATTTACTAAAAGATTTCACGGACCTATTTGCCGTACCGTTTAAGGTAATCGACCATAAAGCAGCAATAAGACCAACTGTTGCTGATCGCAGACCTTATTTAGGTTCCGCTCCAGAAAATGATCGCTTGTTTATCTTTAATGGATTAGGATCAAAAGGAGCTATGCTTGCCCCATACTTCTCCAAACATTTAGTCAATCACATATTTAAAAGCGAAAAGCTACTCCCAGAAGTAGATATAAAACGTCATTACAAAAGATATCTAAACCGGGACGAAAACAACTGACCAAGATCAGAGTTCATTTTCGGTAAAGCACTTAATTTTGCATCATGTCACTTCATAACAGAATAGATAAGCGCGTTTTAAAAGAAATAATCGCCAACGACCCTACTCAGCGTAAGACCTTGTCTTTTTACAAATACTTTAAGATAGATGACACTCAAGCATATCGTGATCGGCTTTATAGGGATTGGGAGGCGCTAGGTTGTATGGGTAGAATCTATTTAGCCAATGAAGGAATCAATGCACAGATGAGTGTTCCATTAGACAACTGGAACGAGTGGGTAGAATATCTGTCTACCGACAGCAACCTCACGAATGTTCCTCTTAAAATCGCTGTTGAAGACGATAGTAAATCTTTCTACAAGCTCAAGATCAAAGTGCGCAGTAAAATTTTAGCCGATGGTTTAGACGATAGCACATTTAATCCTTGGAACACGGGAAGGCATCTTAGCGCGAAAGAAATGAATGAAGCTATTGCACAAGGCGCAATCGTAATAGATATGCGAAATCATTATGAAAGTGAAGTGGGACATTTCGAAGGTGCAATTAAACCTGACGCAGACACATTTAGACAAGAGCTAAAGATGGTTGAAGAAATGCTTGAAGGCAAGGAAGATGAAAAGGTTGTAATGTATTGCACCGGAGGAATTCGCTGCGAAAAAGCTAGTGCATATTTCAAGCACAAAGGGTTCAAAGACGTAAATCAATTAAGAGGCGGAATTATTGAATACGCCCATCAAGTTCAAGAAAGTAATTTGGAAAACAAATACATCGGCAAAAACTTTGTCTTTGACGAGCGGCTTGGTGAACGGATCAGTGACGAAGTCATTGCTCAATGCCACCAATGCGGTGAGCCCTGCGATAATCACACAAATTGCGCAAATGTTGAGTGTCACTTACTTTTCATCCAATGCGATGCTTGCAAAGCAAAATATGAAGAATGCTGTTCGGATGAGTGCAATGACATCATTCATCTTCCGGAAGAGGCGCAGCGAGAAAGAAGAAAAGGAAAACAGCTTCATGGTGATGCGAGAAATGTCTTCAAAAAAGGTCGGTTTAATGGGCGTGCTGATGGAAGCATTTCAAAAGTGCCATCTGTTGATCAAATGTCAACATAAGTGGATAAGTTTTGATCTTTAGGCCAAAGAGATTGAATAATATTGCAGCTTATTCCGCATAGAAAAAACCTCCCATTTGGCATGAAAGAAATCCGGTCAGCATTAGTCTCTGTATTTAGTAAAGACGGGCTTGATAAAGTCGCTGCAGAACTTAGCGCAAAAAAAATCACCATATACTCTACTGGCGGCACCGCTGCATTCCTAAAAGAAAAAGGTATTGATGTAATCGAAGTAGAATCCATCACTGAATATCCATCCATTTTAAGTGGCCGTGTAAAAACACTTCACCCCAAAGTGTTTGGTGGGATCTTGGCTCGATCGTCTGAAGCACAAGATGCCCAAGAACTTGAAAAATTTAATATCCCCGTTATCGATTTAGTTGTCGTTGACCTTTACCCTTTTGAAGAAACCGTTGCTGCTGGTGGAACAGATCAAGAAATTATTGAGAAAATTGATATCGGAGGTATTTCTTTGATTCGAGCCGCTGCTAAAAACTTCAATGACGTTACAATTATTCCTTCAAAAAATCAGTACACTGATCTTCTAAGAATTTTAAAATCTGGAGGCAAGACTAGTTTGATCGAACGCAAATCCTTAGCATCAAGAGCGTTCGAAGTAACAAAGCTCTACGACAGCGCAATCTCATCCTACTTCCTTGGAGAAAATTGGAATGAACAGCGCAAAGCATTAAGATACGGTGAAAACCCTCACCAAGAAGGAGCCTATTTAGGCAACATCAATGCATTCATCGAGCAATTGCATGGAAAAGAGCTTTCTTACAACAATCTTTTAGATGTTGATTCTGCTCTTAGACTCATTCGTGATTTTCAGCATGAAGACCCAACATTTGCAGTAATCAAACACAATAATGCCTGTGGATTTGCAACACGAGGAGATGCCAAAACAGCATACATTGAGGCTTTAGCTGGAGATCCATTAAGTGCTTTTGGGGGAATCATCATCTCTAATATCGAAATCGATTTGGCTAGTGCTGAAGAGATAAACAAATTATTTTGCGAAGTAATCATCGCACCATCCTATGATGATGAAGCTTTAAAATTGCTCCAAAGCAAAAAGAATCGAATCATTCTGATCGATAAACTTCAAGGTTTCCCAGGTAAATCTGCACGTTCTGTATTAAACGGGATCTTAGAGCAAGACATTGACGCAAAAAATGCCAAACCAGAAGATTTGAGGAACGCAACTAAAAGAGTAGCGACAGCCAGCGAAGTTGAAGATCTTTTATTTGCTAATAAACTTGCGAAACACACAAAATCAAATACGATTGTTCTTGCGAAGAATAAGCAACTTATTGGAAGCGGAGTTGGACAAACATCACGTGTAGACGCATTAAAGCAGGCGATAGAAAAAGCAAAAAGCTTTGGTTTTGAAATTGCGGGCAGTGTTATGGCAAGTGATGCGTTTTTCCCTTTTCCAGATTGTGTTGAAATCGCAAATGGGGTTGGCATTAAGGCTGTAATTCAACCCGGAGGATCACTCCGAGATCAAGAATCAATTGATTATTGCAATAACAATGGAATAGCAATGGTAATGACAGGTGTTAGACACTTCCGTCATTAATCGAATTGTTGAGAATATTGAAAATAGACTACTTTTAGACCAATCAGAATTGAACAGGAAGAAATAAAATATGGGATTGTTCAACATATTTACAGAAGAGATTGCCATCGACTTAGGCACGGCAAACACAATTATTATTCACAATGACAAAGTTGTAGTGGATGAGCCGTCTATAGTTGCCGAAGACAGATCAACGAAAAAAATAATTGCTGTTGGCAGACTAGCTATGCAAATGCATGGTAAGACGCACGAAAACATCAGAACGATACGTCCATTGAAAGATGGTGTTATCGCAGATTTCCATGCTGCAGAGCAGATGATTCGTGGAATGATCAAAATGATTAATTACGGAAATCGTCTTTTCACGCCAAGTTTAAAGATGGTCATCTGTATTCCATCAGGAATAACTGAAGTAGAAAAAAGAGCCGTTAAAGACTCCGCAGAGCATGCCGGGGCAAAAGAAGTATACCTCATTCACGAGCCAATGGCTGCTGCCATAGGTATCGGTATTGACGTTGAGGAGCCGATGGGAAATATGATTATTGATATCGGAGGTGGAACAAGTGAAATTGCCGTTATCGCCTTAGGAGGTATTGTTTGTGACAAATCTATTCGCGTAGCTGGAGATGACTTTACTAGTGATATTGAAGATTACATGAGGCGCCAACATAACATCTTAATTGGTGAACGTACAGCCGAGAGAATTAAAATTGAAGTCGGAGCCGCGATTACTGAACTTGAAGATCCACCCGAAGATATGGCAGTACACGGTCGTGACCTAATGACTGGTATTCCAAAAGAAATCATGGTCTCATATGTAGAAATTGGCCATGCATTGGATAAATCTATTTCTAAAATTGAAGAAGCTATTCTGAGTGCATTAGAAATGACGCCTCCAGAATTATCTGCTGATATTTATAGAACAGGCATTTACTTAGCAGGCGGTGGATCAATGTTAAGAGGGCTAGACAAACGTATTAGCATGAAAACAAAGCTTCCCGTTCATGTTGCAGAAGACCCTTTACGCGCTGTAGCTCGTGGAACTGGCATTGCTTTGAAGAATGCTCATCGCTTCCCATTCTTGATGAGGTAGCAAAGCATTAAACCGCATAATACAGTTGGTGACTGAATATGAAAAACTTCTTTCAGTTCATTTGGAATAATCAATTTACGTTTCTGTTCTTCTCATTGGAGTTCATAGGCTTTGCTCTTCTAGCGACCAATAGCGGCTTTCATAATAGTTCTTTGTACTCTACATCAATATCATTGAGTGGGAAAGTGGCCTCGGTCAACAATTCTTATGCTAAATACATGGGGCTTAAAGAAGAAAATACACGCCTGATGGAGGAAAGTGCACGACTTAAAAACCGAATTCTTAACTCTGGAGGAATGAAGTTTAGTAAGTCGCGAATTCACTATGAAGTGCGAACAGCCAATGCTATAAAGAGCACCCACAGTCTTGGAAACAATTATATTATCCTTAACAAAGGAAAAACATCAGGCATATATCCTCAACAAGGCGTTATAGGTCCAGAAGGAGTTGTGGGTATTGTAAGTCAATGCAGTGACCATTACAGTAAAGTAATCCCCTTGATACATAGTCAAAGCTTAATCAGTTGCAAATTAGCTTCAAATTCATACTTTGGAATATTAAAATGGGAAGGTAAGGACGACCGTTATGCTATCTTGGATGACATCCCCAACAATGTTGGCATCAATGAGAATGATTCTATATTGACTCGAGGTGGCTCAGGAGCCTTCCCACCCAACGAATTAATAGGCTTCGCTGTAAAGTCAGAAAAAAATGAAAGCAGTGGATTTCAATCTATCACAGTGAGGTTAGCTACGAACTTTAAAAAGATCGACAATGTGTATGTTTTAGAAAACTCTAATAAGCCTGAACTTGATTCATTGATAATGGGTGTAGGAAAATGACTAGAGACCTGATCTCATATTTCATTCGGTTTTCACTTTTAATTATTGTGCAAATCTTCCTGCTCAACAACGTGCAGTTTTCTGGTCTTCTAAATCCCTATTTGTATGTCTATTTTTTAATCGTTCTACCTGTAGACTTTTCGCCTAACATCGGCCTTTTCGTTGCTTTCGCAATGGGGATAATAATTGACATGTTCTCACAAACGATGGGCATGCATACCATTTCTGCAGTTTTCTTGGCTTATGCCAGACCTTATATTCTAAGATATATGGCGCCACGGGATGGTTACGAGTTCTCAAGAAACGTAAGTATCAAACAAATGGGATGGCTTTGGTTCCTAACCTTTTCAGGGTTAATGGTGTTTCTTCATCATTTCGTTCTATTCTTCATTGAATCATTTCGAATGAGTGGTTTAGGTTATACAATGCTCAAGGCAGTAGGAAGTTCTTTACTCACATTGACCCTAATAATAATCGTGCAGTTGCTTTTCACTAGGTCACCAAAGTCGGGAATAGGGTATGAATAACTTAGAAAACAGAAAGATCACAATCATTGCTCTTTTCGTATTTGTATCGTTCATTTTTCTCGCTCGGCTCTTTTTTATTCAGATGATTGATGATTCATATACTTCATCTGCAGACAACCAAGCTCTGCGCTACATTACGCAATATCCTGCGAGAGGAATCATCTATGATCGACATGGAAAAATTTTAGTTCAAAACCAAGCGGCTTTTGACCTTATGGTAGTGCCAAGACAAATAGACAGACTTGACACATTAAGCTTTTGTGAATTGCTAAACATCACGCAAGAAGAGTTCACTATTCGGCTCACGAAAGCAAAGAAATATTCGAATTATAGAGCCAGTATATTCCAAAAGCAATTGACCGGCTCAGAATACGCTAAAGTTGCGGAGAACCTATATCGTTTCAGTGGTTTTTACGGCCAAAAAAGAACATTAAGAATCTATCCCGATAGCGCTGCAGCGCATGTTTTGGGATATATTGGAGAGGTTAACTCCAAAGACATTGAAAGAGATTCAATTTATAAATCAGGAGACTTTATTGGAATTAGTGGTCTAGAAAAACAGTACGAACAAGTTTTACGTGGCGAGCGAGGAAGAGAGGTCCTAATGGTTGATGTGCACAATACGGTTCAAGGAAAGTACATGGATGGTGAATTAGATATTGCAGCCAAAGCAGGAGTAAACTTGATTTCAACGATCGATCTTGATCTTCAGAAGTACGGGGAGTCACTGATGCAAATGAAAAAGGGAAGTATTGTTGCCATAGAGCCGGCTACTGGCGAAGTATTATGCTTGGTCTCAAGTCCAAACTATGACCCCAACCTACTGGTAGGTGCAAATAGAGCAGCGAATTATCAATTATTAGCGCAAAATGATTCTTTAGACCCACTATTCAATCGTGCCTTAATGGCAAAATACCCACCTGGGTCAATTTTCAAAATCATTCAAGCATTGATAGGTTTAAACGATGTTGTGATTAACGAAAACACTGGACTTACATGCAATAAATCACTCGTAGGCTGCCATAACCACCCCTCAGCAAAAAATTTACGTGAGGCAATTCAAATGTCTTGTAATCCTTATTTCCACCAAGTTTTTAAACGTCTAATTAATAAAGGCTATTCGACTAATTATTTCGAAGACAGTGCGCTCGGTTTAGCCGAGTGGCATGAAAAAGTGAGCAAATTTGGATTGGGTCAACGCCTCGCCATTGATCTTCCATCTCTCAAGAGCGGCAGTATACCAGATGTGGCTTTATACGATAAGATTTATGGGTCTAGACGTTGGGCTTATAGCACCATTTATTCTGTAAGCATTGGCCAAGGTGAGGTAGAAGTGGTGCCTCTTCAAATGGCAAATTTGGCAGCAACCGTAGCAAATCGTGGCTATTTTATTGATCCTCATTTAGTGAAAGAAATTGATGCGGAGCATGACTCATTCATTCATTATGAAGTCCATAATACTGATATTTCCAAAAAACACTACGAGCCAATAATTGATGCAATGCAATCTGTAGTTGATAAGCCAGGAGGAACTGCAAGACGTGCTCGCATTGATAGTATAATTGTCTGCGGAAAAACGGGTACAGCAGAAAATCCACATGGAGAAGATCATTCCGTATTCATAGCGTTTGCTCCAAGAGATAATCCAAAAATTGCTATTGCTGTTTATGTAGAAAATGCAGGTTTTGGCGGAACATGGGCCGCACCGATTGCCAGTCTGATGATAGAGCGGTATATCAACGGGAGTGTGAGCGATACATTAAAAGAATCTCGCATTTTAGACGCCAATCTTTTATCCCAGCCAATTGAGAATTAAGCGAAACATATTCGAAGACATCGACTGGGTGATGGTAGTAATATATCTCGCACTCGTTTTATTTGGCTGGATTAGTATTTACGCTGCGACATATGATGAAATGCATCCCTCCATTTTTGATCTAGCTAAAAATCATGGAAAGCAAGCACTATGGATTGGTCTAGCACTGGTAATAGGCCTGATAATGATGTTCTTTGATACACGCTTTTTTGAAACGTTTGCTTATCCAATTTATGGATTTGCACTTTTCCTTTTACTTGCTGTCTTGGTTTTAGGAACTGAAGTAAAAGGCGCTCAATCGTGGTTTGTTTTGGGACCTGTAAGTTTCCAGCCCAGTGAGATTGCCAAGTTTGGAACTGCTCTTGCTCTAGCAAAATACTTAAGCGTTTACGGATCTAAGTTTGATAGTAAGAAGGTGAAAATCATCTCGCTAGCAATAATTTTTCTGCCTGGTGTCTTTATTTTACTTCAACCAGATGTAGGTTCAGTTTTAGTATTCACCTCATTGCTAATCGTTCTTTATCGACAAGGTTTAAGTGGTTGGATCTTTGGACTAGGTTTTGTTGCTGTCGTTCTTTTTATTCTGGCGCTTTTCCTCAAACAGTATCAATGGACACTTTTCGAAATACCAATTCAAGGGAACGTTGCCTTCATAGTTTCATTAAGTGCTCTGGCGGCTGCAGTCTACTATTTTCTTAGGAAAAAAAGAGGAAGTCTATTAATCATTGTTTCAAGTTACATTGCTTCATTGGGATATTTTCTTAGCATAGATTATCTTTTTGACAACATCCTTCAGCCTCACCATCAAAACCGAATCAACGAACTTCTGGGGATAGTTTCAGACCCATCAGGAGCTGGATATAATGTGCATCAATCAAAAATTGCCATTGGCTCGGGAGGCTTTTCAGGGAAAGGATTTCTCCAAGGAACACAAACAAAGTATCATTTCGTTCCTGAACAAAGCACCGACTTTATCTTTTGCACAGTTGGCGAAGAATGGGGATTTTTAGGAAGTTTAATACTAATTGGTCTTTTTCTAACCTTAATGGGCAGGATAATCTGGCTAGCTGAAAAACAACGCAGTGTTTTCACTAGAGTTTATGGTTACTGTGTAGCCTCCATACTATTTATTCATTTCACCATTAATATTGCAATGACCATAGGACTTGCGCCAGTAATAGGAATTCCACTTCCGTTTTTTAGCTATGGAGGATCTTCGCTTTGGTCTTTTACTCTTCTGCTATTCACATTTATTAAGCTAGACTCAGAACGCAAATATGTATTGCGCTAATTCCCGATGAAGATCTTTCTACTTAAACTAGATTCATGATCTTTTCCGGTGACAACATAGAAACCTGGATGTAAATGAGAAAGATCAAGCCATTCAGACTTCTTAGACTTTCTGGCGGAAACCACCAATCTGCCGCTCAAGTCAGTCACCTGAACAATTCCTCCATTTCCAGAATAAAGAACATTGATTACTTGATCGTAAACATCAATATTCCAATTATTCGCAGTTTGTGCTCTTGACGATATACCAATCAATGTATCAGAAGTATCAACGGGGGATTCTAGTAAATTAATACTTAAATCAGCTATTACAGGCAAATGATCGCTCATATCATAAAGAGCCGTTAGCACTGCTGCAGGAGCACTAGTATTGGTTCCATCCAAAAGAGAAAGGTTATAATGGTCGCCATCGTTCCCTACTGCCTTATAAGAGTTAGGAATATAGCTAACCATTCCTGAATCCTCTAATATCTGCCCGCTCATCAACATAATATCAAATCTATCATCCAAACCACCACCCGAAGCGCATCCACCAGAAGTATGAGTAGATTGAGTGTGTGAATAGGAAAATGATGCACTTCCACTCCACGATTCATTCGGAATCAAAGGGTCATAAAATTGATACTCACCATAGTTATTATCGGTTAAATTCTGATAGGCTGCTTCACTTGAGCTTTTCATATTCATGTCTCCAACAGCTATGAAATTTCCAGGTTCATATTCATCCTCCAAGTACTCCATTAAGGCTTCTGTAGCCAATCCTCTATCCACAACATCAGAACCAGAGCTTCCTGCTTTCAAATGCATTCCGATTAAATGAATAAAAGCTGTATCCGATCCCGCATTCAAATTTGGATCCTTGTAGTAAAAGGAACAAACATCAATGACTCTAACCAAGTTCGAGTTATTGGTCGCTACTGATACTTTCTCCTGACGAAAAAGAGCCAGTTTATTTTTATCATAAAAAACTCCATTGATCAAGCTGCTGAAAGAATTATTCTGGATGGCTGCCCGTTCATAGCGCGTTTCACCATTAATATTAAGAACATTTGCAATGATGCGGTCTGCATAAATCTGGCTCGCACCCATTTCATTTACGAGCAATAAATCTGGCTTGATATAAGTAGCAACAGTTCCGAAGTAACCATCCTTATCATTGATATTATTGTTCGATGAAGTGCAAAAACTTGTCACTTCTCCATAAAAAAGTAAATTATAAGACATTACTCGCAAAGTGTCCTTAGACTGAGCTTGAATGAATAGAAAACTAAAAAGGAGAATAGATGTGGAAATTAATTTCATAATCGAAATATAAAAGAAGAAAAATGCTTTTAGCTCAATTCTTCATGAATGTTTATGGCAGGCAGGTCCTTCACCAAGGTGTTCTCAGAAGAATTTTTCATTACTTGCTGCAGACTATCGTAACGATCAAAATACAAGTTGTAAACGGCATCTTTCATCATAGATATCTCTGTATAACCCAACCCGTCTAATGCAGTCAATACATCAGACACATAAACCTTATCAATACTCCTATGTGGCAAGAATCCAGAGTCTTCTTTGTCATTCGCCTCAACTTCGTAAATCAACCTAGCATCAATCATTAACTCAAGAACTCTTGCAGTTACACCAAATGGTAGCGATAATGAGGTTGATAAATCCTTACTTCTTGGGGCATCTTCTCCATTCTCGAAGCGCACAGAAATATTGCGTAGCAAAAGCAAAGCGATAATATGGCGCTGAGAAGAACTCAGCTTTCCTCCGTCAATTTCATTTTTTATTTCTGTAACATACTGATTGGCATAGGCCACTTCCGCACCAACAAGCGTGATTAACCAAGAGGTATTTACCCAAATCATAAACAACGGCAATGCGGCAAAACTTCCATAAATAGCGTTGTATCTGCTCACTCCGACTTGAAAATTAATATAAACCCACTCTAATAATTGAAAGGATGTGCCTGCTATAATTCCAGCGACCAATGCAGACTTAAAACTCACCTTGGTATTTGGCATAATCATATAAACAAAGGTGAAAAGAAGCCAAATCAAAGTGTAAGGAATCATCCGAACTAAAAAGTGGATAAAAGGACCTATGGTTTGCAAGAAGTCATAGCCAGTAACTAAGTTTTCTAGTTGACCACTGATCACCACAGTCATGCTCCCAGCAAGAATCACAAGAATTGGAGCAAAAAGCATGATCACGAAATAATCTGTAATCTTTCTGAGCCAAGTCCTACCCTTACCAACTTGCCAAATTTCATTGAACGACAATTCAACATTTGAAAGCAACTGCATTACTGTCCATAACAGGATGACAACTCCAACACCTGCGAGCAGACCTCCTTTGGTGTTTTCAAGCATTCTTGAGGCGAACGTCATTATTTGCTCTACCACTTCCTCATGTCCTTTCAGGGCAGTGGTCAACTCTTCTTCTAAAGTTTTCTCAAATCCAAATCCTTTTGAAATAGCAAAAGCTAGCGCTACAATAGGCACAACGGAAAGCATTGTGTAGAATGTCAAACCAGCAGCTTGCAGCTGAAGGTTGTCTTTCGTATAATTTTTCAATACGATCAGAACGATTCTCAACTGTTTAACAAAGAAGGCTGCGAAGGGATTAATATCCTCTAAACGAACATTCCAAATACTATCGTTGATCATTTTAATAATGCGCATATCACCCTTAATATTCAATCAAAAGAACAAAGTTCACAAATATTGAGCAGCACTTTTAAATAATAAATCGAATGAAATAGGTTTGATATATGCAAAAACACCTCACACTCATTCTTCTTTTTGTAGTGGGAATAACGATTTCCTGCCAAACTCAAGAGAAAATATTTACCCTTCAAGATTATTACAGCCACGATTCAGCGCTTGCTAAAGCCGTAGATGAAGTATACAATGACCTATCTGAGCAGCAGCGCGTTGCACAAATGATTGTGACATCACTCGGAAAACTAGGAAAACCATACGAGCAAGTTGAACCTCTTATAAAGGAGCAAAAAGTTGGTGGAATTATCTTTTTAAGCGGAGATCCCGAACAATTCAAAAAAGACATCGCATCAATCCAAGAAATGTCAATGGGCTTTCCACTATTAATGAGCATGGATGCTGAACCAAGTTTATTCAACAGAAGAATGCCTGGCACTCCTGAAATGAAACCAACCGCTGAACTAAAAACCTCAGATGAAATAAGAGCAGCGGTTTCTGCCATAGACAAAACACTTCAACACGTTGGATTTGCACATAACTATGCTCCTGTAATTGATGTTTCACCAAATAACGAAGCGATTGGAAATAGGACTTTAGGAAGCGATTCTTTAACCATTGTTCCTTTAGCAATATCCTTCATCGAGGAAACACAGAAAGATCAAATTATCGCAACAGCAAAACACTTTCCGGGTCATGGAAGGGTGAGTGGAGATACCCATAAAAAGCTGGTCTATATTGACGGTGAGCTGACCGAAGTAAGTCTATACAAACCAATCATAGAAGCTGGCGTACTATCGATTATGGTTGGGCATATTGCTGTTGAAAACAACCCTAAATACAGCACAAATGGCATGCCTTCCACCTTGAGCCCTATCATCGTCACCTCACTCTTACGAAAAGAAATGAGCTTTAATGGTTTGATCATCACTGATGCAATGAACATGGGTGCCGTTCAAGCCATTCCAAATTCAACTTTATTGGCTGCAAAAGCTGGTTGCGACATCATTCTGATGCCTCCCAATGAATCGGAAGCACTCGAATCCATTATATCAGAGATGGATAAAGATGAAGCATTCAAACAACAAATTGAGGCTTCGGTAAAACGTGTAATACGAGCAAAAATATGCCTAGGAATGGAGTTCAAACATTCCTAAAAACTCATGGGTAGTTCTGTTTTTATCTCAATTGGAACTTTTTTATGAATGAAAAAGTTACCTACTTTCAGCTCTCCCTTTACGAGCACTTCAGGTTTTTTTCCTGAAAGCAATCCCGCTAAACCGGTTAATCCAGCCGTAATCATATCGCCCATATTACCTGTTAGTTGAACTGGATATACTTCAGTAGAGTTGGCATTAATCTTAAAGGCCTTTTTCAATTGTGCATCACCTAAACTCTTTTTACCAGAAAACAATTCAAACTCTCCACTTTTTACAGTTATGGGAAATGAATTAGGATTTGAAAGCACCAAATTAATCGTGGCGTCAAGCTTACCTCCTCTTAAACTATTAACTTCGAAATCCTGAACGTTTTCAAGCTTGACATCCTTAAACTCACAGCTTGTCAAGGTGATAACCGATAAAACAATTAAGAATAAATTCAATTGAAGGCGAATCATAGGAGGATATTATTTAAGCATTTAACAATAGCAAATAAAACGCTAAAGTTTACTTTATTATTGATACTGCCTTGCATATTTTTTCTAAATCTTTCAGCCCAAAACCAGCGAGCTCAGCACTGGGCCTTTCCTCACAACAACGCTTTTGACTTTTCGTCAGGGAGTCCTATTGCTGATACAAGTTCAACAAGCGGACCAGGAGGAGGGGCTAGTATTTCTGATATTAACGGCAATTTAGTATGCTATTCAAACGGCTCAAATATTTGGCAGGCAAATGGAGCTGTAATGATGGGAGGCTCCGCATTAGCCGGCAGTTCAATGGCTACTCAATCTGCTATTATCATTCCTTCAGTCACGAGCTCTACTCGATATTATGTTTTCACCAATAGCGCCCAAAGCCTCAATATAGAGCTCAATTTTTACGATGTAGAAATGACGTTGAATGGTGGTAATGGAATGGCACTTGGCCCCAACCTTCTCCTCAATCCCTCAACCGAAAAGCTAGCGGCAACACGACATGGCAATGACAAAGATTATTGGGTTTTAGCTCATAAATATAATTCTGACGAGTTCCATGCTTTTCTTGTAGATGAAAATGGAGTTAATACAGTCCCAGTAATAAGTTCTGTAGGCATCTCTCATCTCAGCAGTGCGGGAGGAGGTGAGTACCACGGCACTATGAAAATTTCACCGGATGGACAATGGGTTGTAACGTGCATCTTCGCCTCTGGCACTGTACAATTGTTCAAATTCAATAATGAAACGGGTCAGGTAACGGAACCTTTAACCATTACCTCAGGAAACACAATATTCCCTTTCGGATCTGAATTTAGTGCAGATAGCAAGAAACTATTTTATTCACGGAAAGCATCCAATGCCTCAAATCCATTAGGTGTCCATCAATTTGATCTGGATCATGCTTCAACTGATTGTTTATTGGCAAGTGAGCAGATCGTTTCTAATGGCAATGAATTTAAACCTTATGCCGATTTACAATTAGGTCCTGACAAGAAGGTTTATTTTTTTCCCGTAAATACATACATACCTAATATTGATACCGTTGGGGCATTTACTCAGCCTGACAGAATGTGCCCAGACTGCGGTTTTGAGGATCAACACATTCAAACCATTAATAATATTACTGGTGGAGGGATCAACTTTGTCTCTAGCTTCTTAAGTGATGGCATAACCTATGAGTTTGGATCCAATTGTGAATTTGACACTACAAAGTTTACACCAGAAGATACGCTAGCTTTAGACAGCGTCAATTGGAATTTTGGAGACCCATTGAGCGGATCAAATACGAGCAATTCAATCAATACTGGTCATGTATTTAGCGCACCAGATACTTTCTTGGTATTCTTATATGCTTTCAGAGGAAATTCTGTAGACACCTTTTCGCGCAATGTTATTATTTGGGATGTCGAGTACAACCTCATCGGCAACGATACTACGATTTGCAATGGCCAACCTATTGCGTTGGATGCTTCTTGGAACAATGCATGCATAGAATGGAACGATGGCTCCACCAATAATACTCTGCCTGTAACCTCTGCAGGCACATATTGGGCTGATATTTCATATCAAAGCTGTGTTTGGCGCGATTCCATTGATGTTATTCTCATCAATAATCCACCTCAATTTTCTCTCGGGGAGGATACATTGGTTTGCTCAAATGCGAACTTTGTAATAGATCCTGACTTGCCTAATGCATATTACACTTGGATAGACGGAAGTCACGACACGACTTTTAACGTAACCTCTACTGGAAGTTACTGGTTAGCAGCTTCAAATTCATGCGGAACTACCATTGATACAATAAATGTGGAATTAAACCAATCGGCACAACCTGTTTTGGAATTCCCTGACGACACTACGTTATGCATTTCTGAAGAATTAGTATTAAACGTAACATTCGAAAACGCAACCTATGATTGGAGCGATGGATCCTCTTTGGGAATTAAATTAATTAATCAGGCGGGAACCTATTGGGTAAGGGTCGGAAATGTATGCGATACGGTCAGCGATACCATTAATGTTTTTTTCGATAATTTTTTAGAATCCTCTTTAGTGGACATTACTCTTCTCTGTGATGATTTTGATACAATTAATTTGACTGCTACAACGGACACCTCCACAGTGTTATGGTCAACGACATTGACTAGCCCAACGATAGAAATCACATCTCCCGGCACATATTCTTATGTTGTATCAAACACTTGCGGTGCACTGTTAGATACAATTAATGTAATGCAATGGGACAGCAATTATGTCTTGAGCATTGGTGGTGACACCGTTCTATGCAATGAAGAAACTAGTATTGAATTTGGTGATTCAGATCAATCCTTTCCTTGGCGTTATGAATGGTCTACGGGGCAAAACACTCCGACTATCTCTGCAAGTATTGGCTCATATAATCTGAATGCGAGCAATCGTTGTTCAACATTAGAAATTAAAAGAATACTCGAGCTGAGACCTTCTATCACCATTAATGAGGTTACAGACAAATCCATTTGTGAAGGCAAAGCTTTGACCCTTTCTATTTCTTCAAACTCGGAATCCGTCTCTTGGTCCACAGGAGAAATTAGCACTGAAATTGACGCCCGACAAGCCGGAGTTTATTTTGTCGACATCATTGATAGTAATGGTTGTCTTCAGCAGGACTCTATCCAATTAAATGATAATTGCCCAGGATTGGTGTTTAGTCCAAATGTATTTTCTCCAAACGGAGATGGAATCAATGATGAGTTATGCGTTGATCTTCAGAATATTATAGCTTATCAAATATCCATGTTTGATAGATGGGGCTTTAGAGTATTCCAATCTGACAACAGCGCAACGTGCTGGGACGGTAAAATCAGAGGTCAAAAAGCATCTTCAGGTACTTATTTCTACGTAGTCGAAGTGGAAGATTATAAAAGTGAAAAAGCCTCTTATCGAGGCTCTTTCACTTTGTTACGTTAATCTTCTTCTGTAAAATATTTATAAAACAATGGTATTGTTTCGATGCCTTTGAGGTAGTTGAAAACCCCATAGTGTTCATTTGGTGAGTGAATATCATCCGAATTCAATCCAAATCCCATCAGGATAGACTTTAACCCCAACTCTTTCTCGAACAAAGCCACTATAGGAATACTTCCTCCACCTCTTTCAGGAATTGGCTTCTTTCCAAATGATTCCTCCATGGCTTTAGAAGCCGCAATGTAACCGGGAAAATCAGTTGGAATCACAATAGGGTCACCTCCGTGGTGAGGAGTAACCTTAACATTCACAGACTTAGGAGCGATACTTAGGAAATGCTTCTCAAATAGAGCTGTAATCTTATGAGGATCCTGATAAGGAACAAGTCGCATTGAAATCTTCGCAAAGGCTTTTGAAGGAAGTACAGTCTTGGCGCCTTTGCCTATGTAGCCACCCCAAATACCATTTACGTCAAGTGTCGGTCTTATGGACGAACCTTCCATAGGAGAATATCCCTTTTCTGATCTTGTTTCACTAATTCCAAGTCCAGTTTTAAAGTCTTCAATATCAAATGGTGCTTTTGCCATTTCGGTTCTTTCTTCCATGGTAACCTCAGCCACATCGGAGTAGAAGCCATCAATAGTAATGTGATCATTTTCATCTTTCAAAGAAGCGATCATCTCACATAGCACATTCACAGGGTTAGCAACTGCTCCGCCATAAACTCCAGAGTGCAAATCTTTATTCGGCCCTGAAACTTCAACCTCTACATAAGATAAACCTCTCAATCCAACAGTAATTGATGGAGTATCATTGGCAATAATCGATGTGTCACTTACTAAGATGACATCAGCTTTTAATTTTTCTTTGTTCTCCTTCACGAATATTGCAAGGTTCTGAGAACCAACTTCTTCCTCGCCTTCAATCATGAACTTAATGTTACAAGGCAACATTCCAGATTTCTCCATAATTTCAAATGCCTTCACGTGCATGTATACCTGGCCTTTATCATCCGCAGAGCCTCTAGCATAAATATTCCCATCCTTCACAACAGGCTCAAATGGGGGTGAATCCCACAAATCAACTGGGTCAGCAGGTTGTACATCATAATGACCATAAACCAATACAGTAGGCTTATTTGGATCAATAATGCGCTCTGCATAAACGATAGGATGACCTGCTGTTTGATTCACTTCTGCAAAATCAGCTCCTGCAGCTATCAAACTTTGCTTGACTACCTCAGCACATTTTTGAACATCTTCTTGATAAGCTGGATCTGCGCTTACAGAAGGGATTCGTAAAAGATCAAAAAGCTCCTCTATGAATCTATCCTTGTTCAGATCTATATAATTTAATATTTGACTTCTTTCCATCGTATTTGATATTCTATTTTTCTCGTTTCAAACCACAAATATAAAGGATGCAAAATGGCTCATCACATCTCTATTAATTGCAAAAAAGAGTAGGCAAACCAATCAAAATGACCTATAAAATTGATGATTTTGCTTAAACTTGTAAGTTAGGCTTGCTGACAGTTTAAATATCATCATTATGAATTTAAGATTTACAATTTGGCTGTTTTGTTTCTTACTTCCAATTTGCGCAATATCCCAAGGAGATGCGCCAAGTAATGTTCGCATTACTGCTATTGGACAGCACCAAACTATAAACTGCACATCCGATTCAGTGCAGATCGGTATAGAAATAGAAAATTGGATTCCAAGTTTTAGTTACTTATGGAGCAGTGGCTCCAGTGATTCCATACTTCTGGTAAAACCCGAAGCCACAGAAACCTATACGGTGACAATCATCAATTCTTCGCTCAATTTCAATAGTATTGAGTCAATTGAAGTCAAGGTATTTAATTCTCCCATTCGGGTTTCGAGTTCCGATATTGAAATTGACAAATTTACTTGTGCTGGCGAAGATATAGAATTATCAATCTCAAAAACAGGAGGTTACGCCCCTTATTCATACGTCTGGAGCAATGGCTCTACGTTATCAAATCCTGTGGTCAATCCAGTTTCAAGTGAAACATACACAGTAACCATCACTGATCATTGTGGAACTCAAGTTACTACAGAAATGATTGTAGTTTTTGCAGATCATGATGAATTGAGTATGCCAAATATTGATGTCGCATTCACTTGTGATGATGAGGAGCTTTCTCTATCGCCAGATTTGAAAAGAGTGAAAGGTGGCGTTGGATATGGTTACCGTTTCTCGTTTGATGAATGGGCTAGTGAAAATACTCTCTTGAAAACCACGCCTAATGAAGGCTTAAAGATCCCATTTACCATCACTGATGCATGCGGAATCCAGCATTATGAAAGTGAATTCAGTCTCGTCAAAAATGAAATCGAATTACCAACATGCGAAGATCAACTAGTTTGCGAGGGATCTGAAGTTGATGTAACCAGTCTTAACGATGGGCTTTACTATTGGAGAGATGGCACTATGCATGCTTCCTTTTCAGAGGAAGTTAAAAAAGAAGAAATCTACGAACTGCAATTTCTTGATCAATGCGGAGAGATGCATCCAATAAAAAAGCATATCAAAACGAAAGATATAAATGCAAACTTCAGCTTTGACCTGTACCAATTTGATGGAAAAGTTCAATTGGCCGCTGACGACACAGAAATAGAGGGAGATATAACATGGTTCGTCAATGGAACGGAAATCAGCCATGAATCAAATCCTAATATTGACTTACCAACGGGCGTTGAAAATGAAGTGGAATTAGTTGTAACAGACGAGGAAGGTTGCACAAGCCGTTCAACGAGGACCATTGTCTTAAGAGATGGTATGGATGTGCCAACAGCTTTTTCGCCAAATGGAGATGGACTTAATGATTTTTTCAATGTAAGGTTTGAGGAAGAACTGAAAACATTTAACATCAAGATATTTGACCGTTGGGGGCAACTTATCTATCATTCAAACGACCAGTATTTTAGATGGTATGGATTGCATGATGAAGAAAGCCAAACTCTTTCTAGTTTTGCCTACATTTTGAAAGCAACAACTATCTCTGGAAAACAATTAGAAAAAAGAGGAACTATATCTGCCTTTACGGTTGAATAACATGAAAAAAACTTCCACACTTTTACTTTTATCCTTGCTTCTATTGCTGAATGTGACTATTCATGCTCAGCCAATTGTTACAACATCTGCAGCTCCTTATAATACTGCTACTTATCTTGTGAATAGCGTTTTGATGGGAAGTGGAGTATCCGGATACAACATTACTTCATACGGAACTGTTGGTCAACGTGGATATTTCTACAATGGAATGGGCGCTATTGGCATTGATAGTGGGGTGACATTGTCTTCAGGAAATGTAACAAACATCATGACCTCTACTGGTCCTACTGCATCCACCAATATTCCTGTCGGAGGAAATCAAGGTGGTGGAGACGTAGATCTGCTTGCTGTAGCTCAAAGTGTGCCGGCATTAATTGGTGCAGGATTTAGTGTAAACAGCGTTCAAGATGCTGCTTTAATTGAGTTTGATTTTGTTCCAACGAGCGATACGGTTGAATTCAACTATGTATTTGGATCTGATGAATATTTAACTTGGGTCAATACCCAATATAACGATGTATTCGGATTCTTTTTATCAGGCCCTGGAATAGCTGGTCCTTTTTCAAATAATGCGGTTAATGTATCGAGCGTTCCTAATACTGCTCCTCCTTTGCCGATAACCATTAGCACTATTCATCCCGGTTTAAATGGTCAATATTATAATACTGGCGGGGCATTACTTGCCTTTAATGGATACACGGACGTGATGACAGCGGTCCTGCTTGTTCAAGCCTGTGATACTTTCCATATGAAACTGGGAGTTGCAGATGGAACAGATGGAATTTTAGATACGGGCGTATTTTTAGAGGGAAGCAGTTTTGAATCTGTCGGATTAATTGTTTCTCCTGAGCCATCATACAATCCCTATGGAGCGGATACTGCCCTTTATGAAGGTTGTGGAGATGTTACAATTTTCTTCACCCGAAATGACTCTGTTTTATCTGCAGATTCTTTAAGCTATGAAGTGTATGGTGTAGCGGAAATGGGCATTGACTACACGGACATTATAAATTCTGCGGGAGATCCATGCATTTTTAATGCTACTACAAACCACTGGGAGTGCGAATTGTACTTCGGAGCTGGCGTTGAAACTGATTCAATCACTTTTGATGTGTTATTTGACAACCTCAATGAAGGAATCGAAAGCTTAATCATTGCTATCACAGATAGTATTCAATTGAGTTGTTATGGAGGTGATACAATCAAGTTAAACATTCTTGATCAACCTGATTTAATGATCAATGCCTTTGGAGATGTAACCCTCGATTGTAATGATGGACCTGCTCTTATAGGAGTTCAGGTATCTCAGGGGCTTCCACCTTATGTTTTTAATTGGAGCAATGGTGTCACCGATAGTACACAGAGCGTGCTTCCTGCCATTACTTCTTCCTATGTTGTTACCGTAGTTGATGGTTGTGCATCACAAACCGAAGTCGACTTTGTGAATGTTGGTGTATTCAATGTACCATGGTCTTCTGTAAAGTTCGGAGATAATCAAACTATATCTTGTATTGACCCACCTGTGACCATGGGGGTTTCAGTCATGTTTAATGACGGCATATGGCATGGAGATATTTCTTATTTATGGAGCAATGGCTCAACGAACTCTACGATTACTGTTTTTTCAACAGTAGATACTGTTTACACGGTTACAATTACAAGAGGTTGCACGCAAGAAACAGTGACGCATACCTTTCATCTTTACACTGAAAACGATCCTGTAATTACTTTAACAAGAGACATTCCAGAATCCAACTTTGATTGTCCTGGAGACACCGCATTTATGAAAGTAAGCACGAGTGGTGGTTATGAGCCGTATACATTTAATTGGAGTACCGGGTCTGTTGATTCTGCAACTTTTGTAAACCCAATGGTCACAACCACCTACACCGTGACAGTAAATGATATTTGTGGCTTAGTGGATTATGTAGATTCAGTAACTGTTTATATGCCAGTTGCAGTGCCGCTTAAAATTCACGGTATTGTGAATGATACTGTTCCATGTGAAAACGTAAAAGTGCATTTTGGACCTGGCGTTCCCGAAGGTGGATATGGCTGGGGATATACGTTCAGCTGGGACAACTTTGAAACCATTGGCAATATAACTCAAGAAATCATTTTTGAAGACACCCCTTTTACTCTATGGCTTACGGATGGATGTAGGGTAGATACAATTTCAAAAACAGTATTCGGTGTGATCGCTGAAAAAAGTGATTTAGACTTAGAGCTTCCTAATGATACGATCATTTGCTACGGTGATGAGATCGTTTTAAGTGCTCAAGCTATTGATGGTGCCGAACCTTATACTTTTGAATGGAGTAATGGTTCAAACTCTGCTAACACACTTATTTCTCCTAAAGAACCGACAACTTTTGAAATGAGGTTGACAGACTTTTGCGATACCGTTATAAGAAAAAGTGTTTTCGTTGATGTATCTCGAGTAGAAGCAGATTTTGATTGGGAATATCTCAACGATTATGATGTAGAATTTACAAATCGCTCCACTGGAACTTCCGAGTTGATTGGATTTATTTGGGAATGTGAAAAAGTAGGCATCGAATCATTTGAACAGTCACCTATCTTAGCTTATCCTGATGGAGAGCCCTACACCACAACGTTAACTACAATTGATGAATTTGGTTGTAAAGATGAGGCAACAGTAATAGTGTCTCCTAAATTCAACTTATACATTCCTACAGGTTTTACACCAAATAATGATGGAATAAATGATGTTTGGAGCATTGAAAGCACTGGAATTAGAGAAATGCGATTAGAGGTCTACGACCGTTGGGGTAACACAATCTACTCAACTGCTGACAAGGGTTTCGTTTGGGACGGTGTTTACAAAGGGAAGAGACTACCAATGGGAAGCTATGCATACCGATTAGTCTTATATACAGATAAGGATGCATATCAAGAAACTAGAGGTGTCGTGAATATTATTAACGACTTCAGGAAAAGAGACTAAAATTAAATCTTCAGATAATTTAAAGCCGGCCTTTACAAGTCGGCTTTTTTATTGGTTAAAAATCCGGATGCATTCACAAAGGATAGTAATTCCTCATTTTCCGTTTTTAGAATCTTTTGATTATCGCCTTCCCACCACTTATCGCCTTTATGAATGAATAAGATGTATTCTCCAATCTCCATCACACTATTCATGTCATGAGAAATTACCAATGTGGTAATATTATACTCGACAGTAATCTCATGAATCAAGTTGTCAATAACAATAGAGGTTTGAGGATCCAGACCTGAATTAGGTTCGTCACAAAACAAATACTTTGGTTGCGGGGAAATTGCCCTCGCAATTCCCACCCTCTTTTTCATGCCGCCACTCAACTCGGAAGGAAATAGCTTATGTGAAGTTGGCATTTCAACGCGCTCTAACACTTCATCAACACGCATTTGCTTCTCTTTCTTGGTGAGGTCGGTAAGCATATCGAGCGGGAATCGAATGTTTTCCTCAACGGTCATAAAATCAAACAAAGCGCTTCCTTGAAAAAGAAAACCAATTTCAGTTCGAAGCTCTTTCTTCTCTTTATTGCTTAATTCTAGAAAGTCTCTTCCGTCATAAAGCATGCGACCGCTCTCTGGAGTAATTAAGCCCACTAAACAGCGCGCTAAGGTACTTTTGCCACTTCCACTCGCACCAATGATTAAACTAGTTTTTCCTGTCTTAAAAACGGCTGAAATGTCCTTCAACACATGATTGTCACCAAACGACTTATTCAAACCAACAACCTCTATCATATCAAGAATAGTTGTGTTATTAAATAATTAGCTACTAATATGATGATCGAGCTTTGTACCACGCCTCTGGTGCTCGCCTTGCCCACTTCAAGTGCACTACCCGCGGCAAAATAGCCTTGATAGGCAGGAACCGAAGTAAATATGAACGCAAATACCGCAGCTTTAGAAAGTGAATAAACCACATGGTAAGGACGGAAATCCAACTGTATGCCATAAACATAGTCCGAAACGCTAACTATATCAGTAAACATTGCAATCATGTATCCTCCTCCAATTGAAACAAACATCGAAATGATGACCAAGAAAGGGTTAATAATTACGGACGCTATTATCTTAGGGAGAATTAAGAAGGAACTTGAATTTACACCCATTATCTCTAGTGCATCAATTTGTTCTGTAACCCTCATCAATCCGATTTCAGAGGCAATATTGGAGCCAACTTTTCCAGCAAGAATTAGAGCCATAATGGTAGGACTAAACTCCAAAATAGTTGATTGACGCGTGGTAAATCCTATGGTATAACTTGGAATAAAGGCACTATCAATATTCGCAGCAGTTTGAATGGTAATAACGGCTCCCATAAATAATGAGATCACCATTATAATCCCTAATGATGCTAATCCCAATGACACCATCTCGTCAAACAAACGTTTGCGATAGATTGACATTTTCTCGGGTTTACTAAAAACCCTCCACATCAGTATGAAGTATTGCCCTAAATGGAATAAAAAAGATGCCATCGCGACAAATGTAACGCTATTTCAGTGCTTACTTCATGAATCAATTCACTAGCTTTGAACGATGCGTTTTGTAAAAACTTCCATTTTCTTTTGCGCTATTCTCACATTGAGTTCTTGCGCAGTTTTCAAAGGCAAAAAAGACTGTGATTGTCCACATTGGGGATCATCGAATTTGCAGCCACAAACAGAATTGGCGGCAGCTGCTCTCCCAAATGAGTAAAGATCTTTTCTTAAAGAAAATGAGCTCTTATATGCCTGAAGAAGCCATTGACTTGGTTTATTCTTGGCTAGGACCTCATAACATCCGATTAAAAATCACTAAACCAAGACGCTCAAAACTTGGAGACTTCAGGGTAAAAGGGAAACAACAACCCGCAATTATTTCGGTGAATGGAAACCTTAATCCCTTTTCCTTTCTAATCACCTTAACCCACGAAATAGCGCACCTGAAAGATTTTAGTGAACGTAAAACTTTAAGAGATGCTCATGGTTCTAACTGGAAACGGATTTACTCTAATCTACTAGCTGAAGTTATTGAAACTGGGGCTTTCCCGAACGAATTACACCCTGCTTTGCGCAAGCACATCAACAACCCTAAAGCCGCATCATGTTCTGACGCCACTCTTTTAGATGCCTTGAGGCAATATGATGTTGAGCCTAAATCTAGATTAAAAGAATTGCCTCTCGGAGCACAATTCTTACTATCGAACGGAATGAGATTTGAACGAGGTGAATTAAAGCGTACACGCTATAAATGCCAAGAGCTGAATTCTAAAAAATGGTATTTGGTGCATGGAGAGGCAGAGGTGATTAATGTAGAAATGAATTAAAAAGCTAACCTTAGCTTCAAATAAGAAAGTGTCCAGTGCGTTACTTTCGCTGCTTGAATAAGAAGAATATGAAAGACGTTTATTGTGTGATAATGGCAGGAGGAATTGGAAGCAGATTCTGGCCCATGAGTAGACAAAGCTCTCCTAAACAATATTTAGACATAATGGGAACTGGATCATCGTTGATCCAGCTCACCTATGATAGACTTAAAGCCATCTCAAGTCCAGAACAATTTATGATTGTTACTTCAGACGAGTATGTTGAATTAAGCAAAGAGCATTTAACCGATTTAACTGACGAGCAAATACTGAGCGAGCCTTCTCGAAAAAACACCGCACCCTGCATTGCATACGCAGCTTATAAGCTTTACAAGAAGAATCCAGATGCCGTAATGGTGATATCACCAGCAGATCACATCATCTTAAAAGAGAAAATCTTCATTGATACACTTAATGTAGCAATTGATCACGCTTATGAAAGCGAAAATCTTGTCACCATTGGTATCAAGCCAAGTAGGCCTGATTCTGGCTATGGCTATATTCAATTTCATCGCGATACTGATTATGGAAATGATCAAGTCAAAAAGGTAAAAACCTTTACAGAGAAACCTAGCGTTGAATTGGCACTTCAGTTTCTTCAGAGTGGCGATTTTTATTGGAATAGCGGAATGTTTGTTTGGAAAGTGTCAGCCATTGTGAAGGCTTTTCAAGAAATGATGCCAGGGCTAGCTGAACTATTCAATGAGAAAATTGATGATTTAAATTCCGATTCAGAGGCTTCTGCGATTAAATCAATCTACGGTGAATGCCAAAATATTTCTATTGACTTTGGTATCATGGAAAAAGCCTCAAATGTAGATGTCGTTCTAGGTGATTTTGGCTGGTCTGATCTTGGCACTTGGGGATCGCTTTATGAACAAATGGAGAAAGATGAAAAGTCAAATGTTCTGGTAAATGGTAATATTAAAATCTACGACACGAATCAGTCTATCATCATGCTCCCCAATGAAAAGCTGGCTGTAGTACAGGGTTTGTCAAACTACATCGTGATTGATACAGATGATGTTCTTCTCATTTGCCAAAAAGAAGAAGAGCAAAAAATAAAACAATTCGTTCAGGACTTAAAAAAAAGCAAACTGAACAAATTCATATAAAAAAAGCCAAGCTCATAATTTTGAACTTGGCCTCTTCTAACTCTTGAATATTCCTTAGCTCATGCTTCCAATCATTTTTGATGGATCAACCCATTGATCAAATTCTTCTGCTGTAAGGTATCCTAAATTCACTGACTCTTCTTTCAGAGTGGTTCCATTTTCGTGGGCCGTTTTGGCGATTTTCGCAGCCTTTTCGTAACCAATCTTGGTGTTCAATGCTGTTACTAACATCAATGAATTGTCAAGATTTTGCTTGATCCGCACATGGTTTGGCTCAATACCAACTGCACAATGCTCATCAAATGATTTACAAGCTTCCCCGATTAATCGAGCGCTCATCAGCACATTGAAAGCCATCATTGGTTTAAACACATTCAACTCAAAATGACCGTTTGAACCTCCTATACTCACAGCTACATCGTTGCCCATTACTTGAGCGCAAACCATTGTCAAGGCTTCTGCTTGGGTAGGGTTTACCTTTCCAGGCATGATACTCGATCCTGGTTCATTTGAAGGAATAATCAACTCACCAATTCCACAGCGAGGACCACTTGCCAACAAACGAACATCGTTCGCGATCTTCATCAAGCTCACAGCCATTTGCTTCAAAGCACCATGTGTTTCAACCAGTGCATCATGAGCAGCTAAAGCCTCAAATTTATTTTCAGCACTTCGAAAAGGATGTCCCGTAAAACCTGCAATCTTCTCTGCTACCAAGTCAGAATATCCTTCTGGCGTATTGATTCCTGTCCCAACAGCCGTTCCGCCAAGCGCTATTTCAGAAAGGTGATCCAATGTGTTTCTTAATGCCTTCAGACCATGATTCAATTGTGAAACATATCCTGAAAGTTCTTGTCCGACAGTGAGTGGAGTTGCATCCATTAAGTGAGTACGTCCAATCTTAACGATATTCATGAATTCTTTTGACTTCTTTGCCAACGTATCGCGAAGTTGCTCCACTCCAGGAATAGTAGTTTCTACCACCATTTTATAGGATGCTATGTGCATTCCTGTAGGATATGTATCGTTTGAGCTTTGGCTCTTGTTGACATCATCATTCGGATGAATGGCTGAATGCCCTTCTCCCAATTTCCCACCAGCAATCACATGGGCTCTATTGGAAACCACCTCGTTTACATTCATGTTTGATTGTGTTCCTGAACCGGTTTGCCAAATCACCAACGGAAACTGATCATTGAGCTTTCCTTCAAGAATTTCATCACAAACCTTGGAGATCAAATCGCGCTTTTCTACTGCCAAAACACCCAATTCACAATTGGCATGAGCAGCTGCTTTCTTTAAATAAGCAAAGCCTTGAACCACTTCTAGCGGCATGCTTGCCTCTGGGCCAATTTTAAAGTTATTTCTTGAGCGTTCGGTTTGAGCTCCCCAATACTTATCTGCGGGCACTTTTACTTCGCCCATCGTGTCTTTTTCAATTCTATAATCCATATGATGTTGATTTTAAACGATTCACGGTTATTGATGAAATCTTTGTTTTTATTTCTTTCGAATAAATTAGACCTATGCTTTATATTCGCTGCCAAATGTAAAATGCCATGGGCGAATATATTGGCTTCTTTATTTTTCTTTTCTTCTTTTTGATGGCTTTTTGGATCCTTATCTTTTTGGTTGGATTCTTAGGTTATTGGTCTGTGATGGGCGGCTTAAACAGCTTAATGCCTGGACTTTTCAATAAAAAAGAAGAAGAAACAACGGAAGAAGGGTAACACATCTTCTTTATTGTTTGCCTTCTTCGGTCAGCTTACCAGCGCTCCACATTAAGAAGGCTTCAAGAAATCTATCTAAATCTCCGTTTAATACTGAGTCGGGATCCGATGTCTCAGCTCCGGTGCGTACATCTTTCACCATTTTGTATGGATGTAAAACGTAGTTTCTGATTTGGCTTCCCCACTCTATTTTCATCTTATTGGCTTCAATCTCTGCCTGCTTCGCACGCTTAGCTTCCAATTCCATTTCATATAAACGAGATTTCAATAATTGAATGGCCTTTTCTCGGTTTTGATGCTGAGATCGTGACTCTGTGTTCTCAATAATAATTCCAGATGGTCTGTGCTTTAAACGCACGCCCGTTTCAACCTTGTTTACGTTCTGTCCACCTGCTCCACCCGACCTAAATGTATCCCAATCAATATCAGATGCATTCACTTCAATCTCAATGCTGTCATCAACCAAAGGATAAACATAAACGGAAACAAACGAAGTATGCCGCTTGGCATTAGAATCAAAAGGTGAAATACGCACCAAACGATGCACACCGTTCTCTCCTTTTAAATATCCGAAGGCAAACTCACCCGTAAATTGAAGGGTCACGGTTTTCACTCCCGCTACATCACCTTCTTGATAGTTGAGCTCTGAGATTTTATAACCATTTTTTTCGCCCCACATCATGTACATACGCATGAGCATTGAAGCCCAGTCACAACTTTCAGTGCCGCCAGCGCCAGCCGTAATTTGCAAGACAGCCTCTAAACTATCTTCTTCAGCACCTAAGAGATTCTTCATTTCCAAATCTTCCAAGAGCTTCTTTAACTTCTCATATTGAGCATCTACCTCAGACTGCTCCGCCTCTCCTTCTTTCAGAAATTCGAAAAAAACCTTCAAGTCTTCTTGAGCTAGAACCAATGCATCAAAAGATTTTGTCCAAACCTTCTTTTTGTTGATTTGCTTCAATACGAGTTCTGCCGCTTTTGGGTCATCCCAAAACCCAGGATCTTGAGTTTGTTGCTCTTCATCCTCAATTTGAGCGCGCTTGTGGTCGATATCCAAATAAGATTTCAGCGATTTCAAACGCTCATCCACCTCTTTGATATCATCTATCGTTGTCATATGGCAAATGTACTTTTTGGCTTCGACTTTCTGCTTTGCCTACTGCCTCTATTCTTAGTAAATTAGGACTCAAGGTTTTTCATTTAACGCTTCAGAAAGTTCTCGTTTAAAATCACCGAATTGATAGCCTTTCTGCATAAGGTAATTTACCACCTTCTGCTTTTTACTCATCGACTTCTCGCCTTTCAAGAGACCGAGTTTCTTTTGAATTAAATGCTTTATGGTCTGCTGATATTCATCTTCATCGATCTCCGTGAGAGCCGTTTGAATCAAACTGCTGTGTATTTGTTTGGACTGAAGCTCATACCTGATTTTTATCTTCCCCCATCTTTTGGTTCGGAAATAACCTCGAGCAAAACTTCGAGCATAGCGCTCTTCATTGAGCAGGTCTTCATCCATCATTTGCATCATGACCTGATCTACTTCGTTTTTCCAAAGTCCAAGGCCATATAATTTATCCTTTACCTCTTTATGGCAACGATCTCGATAGTTGCAAAAGGTTCTAGCCTTGATGATGGCTTCGTCAACGGATATCTTCTTTTGAGGAAAGGACACAAAGCGAAGTTATGTATCGTAAGAAATAATTGGCTGAAGCTTTCATTAAAAAAAGCCCCGCTAATGCGAGGCCTTTTTTTTAGAATAGTATCTCTTTTCCTTCCTTATCTAAAAACTCATAATCGAGCATCGTAAGGGCGTTCTTAGCTTCCACTGGAACCCAACGCTTATAGCTTTTAAACCAATTACGCTGATAGCCATACATGTTCTTTTTAAGGTATGCGGCTACAAAAGGATGGGCAGCCAACGTAATGACAGCATCTTTATGCTCCTCAAACAAGGCTTTCAAATTCATTTCAATCTCATCAATGATTGTAATGGCTGCTTGAACCTCACCTGTACCATGACAAGTTGGACAAACCTCAGCCGTTTTAATAGCCATTTCAGGACGCACACGTTGTCGCGTGATCTCAACTAGACCAAATCTGCTTACTGGAAGCACTTGATGCTTGGCACGGTCAGCACTCATGAACTCACGTAATTTGTTCAAGAGGTTTTTTCGGTTTTCAGAACTTCGCATATCGATAAAATCGATAACAACAAGCCCACCCATATCTCTTAAACGCAATTGACGCGCAACTTCTTCTGCCGCTTCAATATTCACCTTAATGGCGCTCGACTCTTGGTTGGCTTCGCCTTTGGCAGTATTCCCGCTGTTCACGTCAATAACGTGCATGGCTTCAGTATGCTCAATGACCAAGTATGCACCAGTTTTCATGGTAACATGTTTACCGAAAAGACTTTTAATCTGCTTTTCGATGCCAAAATGCTCCATAATGTCCGTTTTGGCCTTATGGAGTTTTACAATCTTTTCACTCTCGGGAGAGATGGTTTTTAAGTAATTACAGATATCACTATGTAAAACAGCATCGTCTGTAACGATTTGATTGAACGAAGGGCTCAACAAATCGCGCAAAAGCACATTTGTTCTGTCGATTTCGCTCAAGACTTTCTTAGGAGGTTTGGATGAGGTGAAACTTTGAAATGCCTCTTCCCAACGTTGCGTAAGATTACGCAAATCAGCATCTAGCTCGGCTACCTTTTGCCCTTCAGCAACAGTACGAACAATTACCCCACAATTCTTGGGTTTGATACTTGAAATCAACCTCCTGAGACGGTCGCGCTCTTCACGCTTCTTGATCTTCTGAGAAACAGAAATTTTATCTCCAAAAGGAACCAACACTACAAACCTTCCAGCAATACTGATCTCGCAAGTTAAGCGAGGTCCTTTTGTGGATATAGGTTCTTTAGCAATTTGAACTAGCATATAGCGATTAGGCTTTACAACCTGATCCATCTTGCCGTTCTTGTCAATGTCCGCTTCAAGCGTGAAATCCGTTAGATCTCCATTCTTTCGCTTGCCGGTTATTCCTTCAGAAATATACTTCTGTAACGATGAGGCCTGAGGGCCTAAATCGTGGTAGTGTAGGAACGCATCTTTCTCGTATCCTACATCAACAAAGGCCGCATTTAATCCTGGTACAATTCTCTTAATTCTACCTAAAAATAAATCACCAACGTTAAAACCTTTATCAAGTTTTTCGTTGTGATATTCAACTAAGCCTTTATCCTCTAGAAGAGCAATATTTACTTCACCATCCCCGGAGCGAATGATCAATTCTTTGCTTTTATCACTCACTTTAAAATATTTTAAATTATACCGGGGTCACAAATGTGAAGGAGAAATTACTTCTTCTTCTTGTGACGATTCTTTCTTAAGCGCTTCTTACGCTTGTGTGTCGCCATCTTATGTCTCTTTCTTTTCTTACCGCTTGGCATAATATTATGGTATTTGATTCAACATTATTTGAGCCTCATTCCTGAGCTCTTCATTATCTTTTTCACTATCTAAAAACGCTTCAAAGTGAGCTTTTGCCTCTGCAGAACGAGCTAAATTAAACTTAGCAAGACCAAGCCAATAATTCGATTCTACAAATTCTGCATCTATGCTTTGAACTTTTTCAAAACGTTCAACAACTTTCTCCCACTGCCCTGTTTGAGCTGAAAACCTTCCCAAATTGAGCTGCGCTCTGAAATTAGAAGGATTCTCCTCTGCAATCTGTCTTAAAAACAGAATTCCTTGCATCGGTGCTTCACTGCCAATCATGGCCAGTGCTGAATCAATTTGATTCTCTACCGAGGGCGGTTCATTATTCTCCGACATTTCTTCAGCCGAAGTCAACATACCTCCCGAGTGCCGAGGGGCAAAAAATAAAAGAACGATCAACACTAATGTCGCTCCTACAGTTATGTAGTGTTGCTTTTTCAAGCTATTAAACGACTTTCAATTACTTCACCTTCACATTCTTCTTCACCTTGTCAACAAATGTCTTTGCTGGCTTGAATGAAGGAATATTGTGTGCCGGGATAATTATGGTAGTGTTCTTAGAAATATTTCTTCCTGTCTTTTCAGCTCTCTCTTTTACGATAAAACTTCCAAAACCTCTCAGGTAAACATTCTCACCACGTGCAAGAGAATTCTTCACACTATTCATAAAAGCCTCTACCGTAGTTAAAACTTCCATCTTGTCTACACCTGTCTTATCCGCAATCTCCGATACAATTTCAGCCTTCGTCATTTTTATTCCTAATTTAAACTTTTGATATTCAGTGAATTTACCTATTTCTAAAAACGGGCTGCAAAGATAGAATCATTTTAATACTCCGAAAGCCATTCGAAAAGTATTTTCGCTGAATGATTGAAGTAATGCGCAATGAGCTTAGCAAATGGTATCAGAAGCATAAGCGCACCCTTCCTTGGCGATCAGAGCCCCAACCATATTTTGTTTGGCTATCTGAAATAATACTCCAACAAACTCGTGTAGAACAAGGCCTTTCATATTTCAACAAATTTGCCGAAGCTTATCCGAACATTGAAGGTTTAGCAAAAGCTGACCTTGATGAAGTGCTGAAATTGTGGCAAGGATTAGGCTACTACAGCCGAGCTCGCAATCTACATTTTGCCGCAAACCAAGTGATGAATGAATTTGAAGGCAAGTTTCCTTCTACCTATGATGACATTCTAAAATTAAAAGGAGTGGGCTCCTACACGGCCGCTGCCATTTCTTCCATCGCATATAATCAGCCTCATGCGGTTGTTGACGGCAACGTAATTCGAGTAATTACGAGGTTATTTGGAATTTCTGAGTCCGTCAACCAAAGCGCTACATTAAAGAAAATTCAAGCGTTGGCTGACGAACTGCTGAATGAATTGAATCCTTCAGAACACAATCAGGCAATGATGGAATTTGGAGCGCTGCAGTGCGTTCCTAAAAATCCAAATTGTGAAGTTTGTCCGTTAGCAATAGTGTGCCTTGCAAGAGCAAATGGAACTGTTTCCGGCATTCCATTGAAAGACAAAAAAATTAAGAGAAGAGCTCGATACTTTCACTACATCATCGCAATAAACAACGGCAAAGTCATCATTTCTCAAAGAGGAACAAACGATATTTGGGGAGGACTGTTTGAATTCCCCTTAATTGAAAATGATTCAGTTGATTTTCTAACTCCATCTCAGCTCGAATCTTCCTTCCCCATTTCCATCAAATCACTTCTAAAAGTCCATTCTGAAAAAAAACATGTGTTGAGTCACCAAGACATCCACGCCAATTTTTATCATTTAGAAATTGATAATGTTAATGATGAAAAATTAAATCTTGTTGCGTTGAGCGATCTTCATACGTTTGCCTTACCGAGATTAATTGATCGATATCTTGAAAATCATGACTTGATTTCAGGTGAAAACAGGCATTAATTTTTAAGTTTGTTTAAATAGAAGAAACGATATGGCTGGAAGTGTAAACAAAGTAATTCTGATTGGAAATTTAGGAGCAGATCCTGAAATTAGAAGTTTAACTAGCGGAGCAAAAGTTGCACGCATTAGAATTGCAACCTCGGAAACATACACCAACAAAGAAGGTGAGCGCATTACAAACACAGAATGGCATTCTGTGAATCTTTGGAGAGGTTTGGCAGATATCTCTGAGAAATATTTGACAAAAGGAAGCTCGGTTTATATTGAAGGTAGGCTTCGAACCAGAAGCTATGATGATAAAGATGGCGTTACTCGTTATGTCACAGAAATAGAAGGTGATAACATGACCATGTTGGGTAGCAGAGGCGATTCAAACAATTCTGGAGGTTCCTCTAGTAACCAAAATGATCAAAGCGCTCCTGAGCCAAAAGCAAAGAAAGCTCAGCCGAAAGCTGCAGAAGCAAATGAAGATGAAGACGATCTTCCATTCTAATTAAAAACCATTCCATTGGACCCTGGCGAACCGCATTCGAGTATTTATTTAGACCTTCTTCTTCCATGGAACTTTAATGTTCTTATCGGCATATTTATAATGCTGATTCTTCTCTTACTTTCCGCGTTGATTAGCGGTTCTGAAGTGGCATATTATTCACTTTCACCCCAGGATAAAAAAACACTAGAAGAAGACACATCAAAGTCATCTCAGCGTGTTTTAGAGCTTTTAAAAAAGCCGAAAACACTCTTAGCTACTATTCTCATAGGTAATAACCTGGTGAACGTGGCGATCATTATTCTGTCTTCGCTTCTGATGAAAATGTTGTTCAATTTCGAGGGAAGTGAATTACTTGGCTTTATCATTCAAGTGGTCGCAGTAACGCTAATCATCTTAATGGTTGGTGAGATTTCTCCGAAAGTTTATGCTACTAAAAACGCAATGCGATTGGCGCTAATCATGGGCAGTGCATTGACTTTTATGAGTAAACTATTTTATCCTCTTGCACGGGTATTGGTCGTAGGAACTCGAAAAATAGATCAACGCGCCAAGGAGCAAAATGATTCTGGTAATTTTATTACAGCCGATGAGCTCAACCATGCGCTAGAACTCACTACAGATAATACAACAGGTGCTGACGAAAAACGTATTTTGAGCGGGATCGTAAAATTTGGATCAACGGAAGTAAGACAAGTAATGACCCCTAGAATTGACGTTATTTGTTTTGATACGAAAACCACCTACAAACAACTTCAAACCGAGATCGTTGAACATGGTTTTTCTAGAATTCCAATTTTCGAAGATTCATTTGATAATGTAGTGGGTATACTTTACGTCAAAGATTTACTCAACCACCTGCATGCGCCTGATGATTTTGATTGGAAACCTCTATTAAGAAATCCTTCGTTCGTAACTGAAAACAAAAAACTAGATGATCTGCTTCGAGAATTTCAAGACGACAAAAATCATATGGCTGTGGTTGTCGATGAATATGGTGGCAGTTCAGGAGTAATATCACTTGAAGATATCATTGAAGAAATAGTAGGCGAAATAAGCGATGAGTTTGATGATGAAGAATTGATTTACACAAAGATTGACGAGAACAATTATGTTTTCGAGGGAAAAGCAGCCTTGATTGATGTGTATCGCGTGTTAGACATCACAGGTGAAAAATTCGAAGCTGCAAAAGGTGATAGTGATAGTTTGGCCGGTTTTATCTTGGAATTAACAGGAAAGATTCCTCAAAAAAATGAGCGTATTAGATTTGAGCATTACCTGTTTACGATTGAAGCTGCGGACAAGAGGCGAGTAAAACGCGTTAAGGTTACCATTCAGGAGGAAAGCAAATGAAATGGACCTTCCCTCTTATAATGTTGTGCTTGATGCTTTCGTCATGCGATGAGGACTTCGCACCCAAGCCGAAGGCATATGCCCGCATTGATTTACCAGAGCCTATATATCAACAAACCGAAGGAGAAAATTGGAATTGCCCGTATTCGTTCGAATTCTCAACGCAAAGTTTTATAACGCTAGAACCGAGGTATCAGGACAGCACTTGCTGGTATAATTTGTATTATCCAAAATATAGGGCAACCGTGCACTTAACATATTCGGACATTAACGACAATTTGACTAAGCACATCGAGGAAAGCAGAAAACTGGCCATGAACCATATTGGAAAGGCTTCGCAAATTCAAGAAATTCTCATAGAAAACGATCGAGATCGTGTTTATGGACTGGTATATGATTTTGCTGGAGAAACTGCTTCTGATATGCAGTTTTTTTTGACCGACAGCAACGCTCATTTTTTGAGAGGAGCACTCTATTTCAATGTTTCCCCAAATAAGGACAGCTTAGCGCCTGTAATCTCCTATATAAAGAAAGACATTCAGCATCTAGTTGGAAGTCTTAGCTGGCAGCAAAGCGATAGCTAGCCGAGTGTATAAACTTAACATGCGTTAGTAATACGATCAGGGCAAACACTTGGTGGATTACACCCATGTAAATCGGCACTTCCATCAAAAGCGTTGCCACTCCCAAACCAAACTGAGTATAAACAGTCAATGTTGCCAACCTAGCGCTTTTCTGAAGATTACCGCTCCACTGAGAGCTGCGATAAAAAATCCAAGTTGAATATGCAACTACAATAAGTCCCAATGTTCTATGTATGAACTGAACTCCTGATCGACCGTTAATAAAATTCTGTAGGAAGGGTTCTAAGGCGGTCGCAGCTGGAGCAATAATATCACCATCCATTAATGGCCACGTATTGTGCATCCATCCTGCTCGCAGTCCAGCCACAAAAGCACCATAAACTATTTGAAGAAATAGAAGCCCCGTCATTAGGAGTACTGTTTTTCGAAATGGAGAAACCAATGTCTTCTCTTCTTGAAGATTCTTGTAACGAAGAGCGACCCAATAAATATAACTGCAAGCGATGAAGGCTGTGGACAAATGTGCTGCCAATCTAAAATGACTCACGCGAGGAACATCTACCAATCCGCTTTTTACCATAAACCAACCCAAAAATGCCTGAAATGCGCCTAATCCCAGGATGATAAAAAAGTTCTTATACATTGATCTTGGGATCCATTTCTTAGCAAGAAAAAAGATGAAGGGGAAAATAAAGACCAATCCAATCAGCCTTCCAAACATGCGATGGATGTATTCCCACCAGTAAATAGACTTGAACTCCTCTACCTCAAAATGAGCATGCACTTCTTTATATTCTGGTGACTGCTGATATTTTGCAAACTCAGCGACCCAAGCTTCCTGAGACGTTGGTGGTAAGGAACCTGAAAAACTCCAATGGGTCATTGAAAGGCCTGAATGCGTGAGCCTCGTAACTCCGCCTATCACAACCATTGCAAGAACCATTGTGATGCCCAAATACAACCAATAGATAACTAATTTCTTAGGTGCGAATTGCTCTTCCATTCAATAGAATTTTAGAGATATAACAAGGTTATAGTGAAATTGCTCAGAAAATAAAACGCAAAGCGTCAAATACATTTGGAAACTTAAATGTACCCTCCTCATGCTGAGTGCTTTTATCTTTTCGTCTTTGGATGTTTTTTTCAGCTATCGCCAAAATTTCCTCTGAATTCATCTCAGCAAGATCAACTTGAGCTGAAGATTTTGAGGACAATGAAAGATCATTCTCAGAGCGCGTGGCTGATAATAACAGCAGCACGAAAGACGCAACGAAAATAAATTTTGAGAATGGTGTTTTCATTTCAATTACGAATGTAGTTTTTTTCTAAAAGAATACGCATAAAAAGCTGAGCTAGAGCGAATCTCAAGTTATCTTTGGCCGCTCTATGGAGCAGGACAAACAAATCGGAACCACTGAAGAAGCGGAAATGTCATTTCTCGATCATCTCGAGATACTCAGATGGCATTTAATAAGGTCAGTCACAGTAATTATGCTTGCATCAATTGGCGCCTTCGTTTTTAAAGGCTTCATCTTTGACGTAATCATCTTTGGCCCAAAACAGCCTGATTTTATTACCTATCAATTCCTGTGTTCCTTCTCCAAAACGATGAGTGAATTGGTTCCGGCCATGTTTCCAAATGATGCTATTTGTATAGGTCAAAACTTACCAAACTTGGTAAACTTGACCATGGCAGGGCAATTTTCGGCTCACATTATAACATCCCTTGTCGCTGGAGTCATCATTGCCTTTCCATACATCTTGTGGGAGGTATGGCGTTTTATCAAGCCAGGCCTTCAAAATAAGGAACGAAACATGGCTCGAGGCTTTGTTGCCTCTGCCTCATTTCTATTTTTCTGTGGAGTCGCTTTTGGATACTTCGTCATTTCTCCTCTATCGATAAACTTCTTTTTAAATTATCAAGTAAGTGATGAGGTATTAAACAGCCCAACACTTTCAACGTACATATCCCTCATAACCTCGGTAGTGATCGCGTGTGGCGCAGTGTTTGAATTACCTATAGTTGTCTATTTTCTTACAAAAGCAGGACTATTGACACCTCAAATTTTAAAAGCATTTAGAAGACACGCAATGGTAGGCGCGTTATTACTTTCGGCCGTAATCACACCACCAGATGTATTCAGTCAAATTTTGGTTTCTATTCCTATCATGATTCTTTATGAACTTAGTATTAGAATATCGCGTATTGTGACCAAGAAAGATGCTGCTTAAACTTGCATAGACTAAACCTTATTCCATTGAAATTTTCACCGATTTCTAATCTTAGAATTGGACTCATCACATTGCTTTTTTGTGCACTTGGGCAAGTTGCTCTTGCGCAAAAAACAATAGTCACTGGCAAGGTGATAGATGCGGAGACAGAAGAACCATTGCCCTACGTAAACGTGTTTTTTAAAGGAAGTAAGATTGGAACTACCAGTGACATTAATGGGTATTACCGCATAGAAACATACTACGCCACTGATTCACTTCAGACTTCTATGATAGGCTTCCGAACACTGTCCAAAAAAGTGAAGAGAGACTTGGCGCAAGTAATAGATTTTGAATTATCAATATCAGGAATTAGTCTAGGCGAGGTAACTATTGTCGGAGACAAAAAAGAGAAAGATCCAGCGGTTGAAATCATGAAAAAAGTGGTTCGCAATAAATCTGCGAACAATAAGGAAAAGTTAGAGGCGTATGAATATTCGGTCTACAATAAGATTGAATTTGACATGAATAATATTGCCGAATCCTTCACCAATCGAAGAGTGATGAAGCCCTTTCAATTCGTCTTTGAAAACATAGATTCAACATCAGAGGAAAAACCATTCTTACCTATTTTTTTGACAGAATCTGTATCCCGGTATTACTTTGTAAAAACCCCAAAAAGCAGCAAAGAAATAATTGAAGCCACGAAGGTCGCAGGGGTTAAAAATGAAAGTGTTAGTCAATTTTTAGGCGACATGTATCAAAGTACAAATGTCTATGAAAACTACATTTCAGCATTTGGGAAAAGCTTTGTGAGTCCACTTGCAGACTTAGGAATGCTTAGCTACAAATACTACTTATTAGATAGTGCTGTACTTGATTCAAAATACAAGTGCTTTAAAATCGCTTTCATTCCACGCAGAAAAGGAGAATTGACTTTTGAAGGAGAAATGTGGGTACACGATACCACATTCGCTGTAAAGCAGATAGAGGCTACCATAGGCCAAGACGCAAATATCAACTGGATTTCAGGGTTTAAAGTCTATCACGAATATGACCAAGTTGAACCAGAAGTTTGGATGCTTACCAAGGAACAAGTTGTAGTGGATTTTGCGGTTGCTGAGAAATCCGTTGGCTTTTATGGGCGGAAAAAGACTGTCTATTCTGATTTTAAAATTAATGAGCCCAAAGATCTATCCTTCTTTAATCCTTTCACCAATATTGAGGTTGGAGAAGGAGTCAACGACTATGATCAAGAATATTGGGATTTAAAACGGCCTGACTCCTTGAGCGCTTCTGAATCCAGTGTATATAAAATGGTGGATACGATTCAAAATATCCCTGCTTTTAGGACTTACGTAGACATTATTACACTGTTTGTGACTGGATATAAAGAATACAAGTACATAGACCTTGGTCCCTACTTTACATTCATAAGCTTTAATCAAATTGAAGGGTTGCGTCTGCGTGCCGGAGGAAAAACCAACGCAGGTTTCAGCACAAAAATTGAATTTAGCGGTTATGCTGCCTATGGTTTAAAAGATCAACGCTTAAAATATAAGATTGGGTCACGCATTTTCCTTTCAAAGCAGCCTAGGCAAATACTCAGTTTAAATCATGTAAAAGACCTAGAGCAATTGGGTCAAAGCGCTAATGCATGGCAAACTGATAACATTCTAACTTCAGTATTCAGAAGAACACCCAACAACCAACTTAATGCATTTGAAGAATATAAAGTGGGCTATGAAATAGAGTTCTTTCCAGGCTTAAGTTCCAGTATACATTTCAATAGACGAGACTTATGGTCGGTTGGATCTATACCATTTGAGAAGTATGATAATGACGGAAATCTACAAAATGTTAATCGAATTAGCACATCAGAAGTTAGGTTTAGTACACGGATTGCCATCGATGAAAAGTTCATAAATGGTGAATTAGATCGCATCAGTCTTGGAACCAAGTATCCCATAATCAGAGCTGATGCGGCCTTTGGCATCAAGGGGTTTTTAGGTGGTGATTATGAATACCAAAAAGCTTCAATTACTATTCAAGACCGCATTGCTTTCAATCCGCTAGGACAGAGTGATTTTACATTAGAATTTGGTAGAATATGGGGTAGACTTCCTTTTCCACTTTTGCAGTTGTACCCTGGCAACGAAACTTATTTTTATGATGCTTACGCGTTCAATTTGATGAATTTCTACGAATTCATTGGTGATCAATGGGCTAGTCTTTTTTGGGTCCATCATTTTAACGGGCTTCTATTCAATAAAGTCACCGTTTTCAGGAAACTCAAGTGGAGAGAAGTAGCATCTTTAAGAGCTGCCGTTAGCTCCTTTTCAAATAAGCACGCTTCTGAATTAGAATTACCGCAAGGACTTTTCACTCTAAACAAGCCCTATGCAGAGGTTGGAGTTGGAATTGAAAATATTTTAAAGATTTTTAGGGTTGATGCTCTTTGGAGATTATCATATTTGAACAATCCTGACGTTGTGCCTTTTGGTGTGCGAGTAACCTTTCAAATCGAATTTTAATTTCATGAAATTAAGGGCAGAAAATCTAGTAAAGAAATACAAAAGCCGCACTGTGGTTAAAGGTGTTTCCGTTGAAGTAGAGCAAGGAGAAATAGTTGGCCTCCTAGGTCCAAATGGAGCTGGAAAAACTACTTCATTCTATATGATAGTTGGGTTGATTAAACCAAACGAAGGACACATTTACCTTGATGGAAAAGACATCACAAGTTTACCAATGTATAAGCGGGCCCAACAAGGCGTAGGTTATCTACCTCAAGAAGCTTCAATTTTTAGAAAACTGAGCGTTGAAGACAACTTGAAGGCTGTACTAGAAATGCGGAAGGGAATGTCTAAAGCTGATCAAAAAGAAAAGCTAGAATCATTATTGGATGAATTTGGATTACAGCGTGTTCGCAAAAACCGAGGCGACTTGCTTTCTGGTGGTGAACGGAGAAGAACCGAAATAGCGCGAGCGCTTGCCTCTGATCCAAAATTCATCTTACTTGACGAACCTTTTGCTGGAGTTGATCCGATTGCTGTTGAAGACATTCAATCTATTGTAGCGACACTGAAGGATAAGAATATCGGAATACTTATTACAGACCATAACGTTCAAGAAACGCTTTCCATTACGGATCGGGCTTATCTTCTCTTTGAGGGAAATATACTCAAAGCAGGCTCGGCTGAAGATCTTGCAAATGATGAACAGGTAAAACAGGTTTACCTAGGGCAAAACTTCGAACTAAAAAAATCCGTTATAAAAAAGGGTAATAGCGATCAGGCTTCAACCAACTCAAAAGAGTAGGATTCCATAATCATGTTGCACAATAATTTGCGACACGCCTGATCAACCTTCTCTTTGGCAACTTCAGCATTTGGAGCCTCCACATGCAACTGGATATGCTTCCCAATTCTTGCATTTTGAATTTCATTCAAACCAAGGTTAACCATGGTAGCAGAAACCGCTTTCCCCTGTGGATCCAAGAGATTGTCATGCGGCATTACATCTATTTCAGCTTTAAACTTCATCTGATTGTGCTCTTTCTTTTGATGTGCCAAAAGTGGCATAAATCAATGAAAGGATGAAATATCCGATCATTATTATTGGAATTATTAAATAATCAATGAGACCGTAGCCTCCTAAATAGGGAATCACAAAAATGAGATAGGCGATAGCCAGCCAAATAATGATTCCATAACTCCATTTATTTTTACCCCAACTTAACCTCTTAAATTTCAAAGACAACATGGGAATGCGACTCACCATAAGCGCAGCTAAAATCACTGATAACACTTGATAAAAGAGGGTGTTAAACATCATTTTAACGATAAGTATATCACTTGGATCCCACCTTCTAGCCTCTCCTAAAATTGCAATAAACTGGTTAGATAGAGGATGATAAAAATTCAGGTGATATTGCATTTCCAGAATAATCGGAATTCCAAAAACGAACATGCTCATCGCGGGTATTGGCATTCCCAAAAAGTGATCGGTGTGCCCAGAATCAAGATTATATCTAGCTAATCTTAACGCACCAGCCAAAGGCACCAACCCGGCAATTGCTGCATTTAAAAAAACGGGGATAGGCCAAGAAGCTACATCCACAAAATAATAACCCTGGGTAATAATGATCATCTGAAACAACATAAACCCGGGTACCACTCCAAATGTGACAAGGTCCGCTAAACTATCTAACTGCTTACCCATTTCTCCTTCAGCATGCAACAGCCTAGCAGCAAATCCATCTAGAAAATCTAGGATCAAAGCAACGGCTACGCATAATACAGCACTAACCATTTGTTCCCTGGCAATAAAGACCAATGCTAGTAATCCCATAAAGAGATTACCTAAGGTCAATAGATTTGGGATAAACTTTACTATTTGTTTCATCAAGCCAAAGATATTTCTTTACACAACCAAGCTGCACAATTTATCAGACCAAGATCAGTTATAGCCCCAACCAACGGCCATTTTAACTCGTACATTTGTTAGTTAAGCTATGAGAAAAGCACTATTTCTTTTTCTGTCACTGGTTATACTTGGTCAATGGGCTTTTGCTCAAGCACCAAAGTATAGCAATGAATTTTTAAGCATTGGAGTCGGTGCTAGGGGTTTGGCTATGAGCAAAGCCCAAGTTGCTTCAATCAATGATGTTACTGCGGCCTATTGGAATCCAGCTGGATTGGTTGGATTAAATTCAGACTTACAGGTAGCTGGGCAGCATGCAGAATACTTTGCAGGAATTGCCAATTACGACTACATCGGATTAGCAAGTAAAATTGACAGCTCGAGTGCATTAGGATTTAGTTTCATTCGTTTTGGTGTAGATGACATTCCCAACACTACTGACTTGATTGACCAAAACGGTCGAGTAAACTACGACCGGATAACCTCTTTTTCAGCCGCTGATTATGCCTTTTTAGTCTCCTATGCCAAACAAATGGGTGTGAAAGGACTTTCTCTTGGTGGAAACGCAAAAATCATCTATCGGCAAATTGGAGATATGGCCAAGGCTTGGGGTTTCGGATTGGACGTTGGAGCTCAATATAAAAGAGGTAATTGGCAGTTTGGAGCTACTGGAAGAGACATCACTTCAACATTTAATAGTTGGAGTTTTGATTTGACTGAAAGAACGATAGAAGTATTTGAAAGCACAGGAAATGAAATTCCTCAAAATGGTCTTGAAATTACATTACCTAAACTTAGCCTAGGCGCAGCGCGTTCCTTCAATATCAAAGACCGCGTTGGAATATTGGTTGAATTAAATGCTGATATCACTACTGATGGTAAAAGAAATGTTTTGGTGAGTGGCGATCCTTTTAGTGTAGACCCTAATTTGGGTATTGAGATTGACTATATGGGTATTTTCTTCCTCAGAGGAGGATTTGGAAATGTGCAGAGAATCAAAGCTGAAATTGGCAACTATAATGAATACACTTTTCAGCCAAATATTGGAATTGGAGTAAATATTAAAGAAACCTTGAGCATCGACTATGCGTTAACAGATATAGGAGACCAAAGTGTTGCACTCTATTCAAATGTTTTTAGTCTTCGTCTTGCTATAAATAAAAAATCAGGGTGAAAAATCTAATAGCTTCGGTCATTGGCGTCTTCATGACGCTGGTTTCACTAGCACAGCCTTATGCTAATAACTGGATAGATTAAAGCCCAAACAAGATATATCTCAAATTCAAGGTTGCTCAAAATGGTATTTATAAAATTGAGCATTCTACTTTAAATTTTGTGCTCAATGGACTTATCTGGTAAATTCAATAAAATACTACCCTCTGAATATGCTCCTGAACTTTTTGAGACCATTTTATGATAGATAGTGCAGCAACAGATTTTCCCGAACCAGATTCCCCAACAATGGCCAAGATCTCTCCTCTGCCAATATCAAATGAAATATTATTTACAGCGGTAAACCGACCAACCCCTGAGGGAAATTGAACCCCAAAATTCTTACCCGAAACTATGGGTAAATCATCCTTCACTTGGAAGACTTATTTCTTCAGCTTTGAGAACAGGGCGTCCGATTAATTTCAAATAAACTTGAACCAAGGTAACTACATCCTTTTCGCAGTATGTGACAATTCTAGAAAGGTTCTTTTCTTTCCAATAAACTCCCGCCACTTGGCTTCCATCAATATCATCCTTTGGAGTAGGGAGTTGAAAAATATGCGCCAATAACTTCAAAGAAGTGAAGTTTTTGAAATCTCCAAACTTCCACATCTGCATGGTATCAAGATGATTTACCTCCCACGGTTTTTTGCCTGCAGTATCTAAAATTCGTGGCAGTTTAATGCCATTTACTAGCATTCTTCTTGCGATATATGGAAAATCAAATTCCTTTCCATTATGACCACACAGAACATGCTCGTTAGAATTAAAATGCTTGTTTAGCATCTCACCAAATTCGGAAAGCAATTCTTTTTCATCATCGCTCGCAAAAGACTTAATGCGTAATTCACGATTGGTCTCTTTGTCATTGATCAACCCAACAGAAATGCATACTATTTTGCCAAATTCGGCATAAATCCCCGCCCTCTCAAAGACAGATGATGGAGTGTCCTCATCACTTTGAAGTAAAAAACGGGCTTTTTCTTCCCATAATTTTTGATAGGTTTCCTCGGCTTTTTCGAATGAATCATACTGAGGAACGGTTTCAATATCCAAAAACAAAATATTACTCAAATGCATAACTAAATGATTAAAATTCCTTTTTGATCGAGCACTGGTATGTCAATCAAGTTCTTATCTAATAAAGTATCTGGCAGAAAGATAAACTTCTTATCAAAAATGGTTTGGTCAATGTAAAAGCTTACCCAATATTGATTGTTTAAACCTACCAACTCAGGAGTTATCAATTCTATTGGTCTTGAAGACTTTGCTTTCAGGTCCTCAAAATAGTACCGAAGTTCAGATGTATTCACTTTATCATCGTCCTTCTTTCCGTATCCCCGTGTGGAGACCAACACATTGGTTAATTCCTCGTCCAACAAATTAACAATGTGAACTCTCCATGAAACATTTTCTTCATCGGTTTCTGGGATGGCACATATACCCACCTTTTCAACCTTCGGAAAGTCGATATCGTTTTTCATTCTGCTGTAAGTCTTTGAGCCATATCAATGTAATGAAACACATCTTCAGGATGAGGTATTCCACTGCCATATTTTCGTTTGTGCCCCATTCTCACCACAATGATGTCATCTTCAGGAATAACAATTACATATTGCCCCAAAATGCCCCTCATCATATAAAAATATTTGCTTTTGTGCTCACCTAGCCACCAAGAGTATCCGTAAATTTCACATTGAGAGCCGTCTTCATTTTTTAATCCCTGTTGCTGTGAAACAGATGCTGCGACATAGGCGCTATCCACAATCTGAACTCCGTTCCATCTTCCATTATTCAAATAGAGTTTGCCAATTCGCGCGAAATCACGAGCAGTGGCATTGATGCAGCAAAACGCCTTTTCTGTTCCTCCTTCATGATCCAAACTCCATAAAGCTTCGTGCTCAGCACCTAGTGGCTTCCACAAATTTTCTGATGCATATTCTGACAACGAAGTTCTGGTTACACTCTTCAACGCAAAAGCCAACACTTGTGTACCTCCACTTTGGTAATTGAAGTATTCGCCTGGCTCTTCGGTAACTTCATAATTCCTTAAAAGCAATTCTAAATTATCACCATAATTAGCTCTAGCTGGAAATGAAAATGGATTGATATAACTCTCGTCAAAGTTGATTCCTGAACTCATGGTCAGTAAATGACGGATAGTCATTTTTTCACCCAAATCACTCTCATATTGAGGTAAATACCAATAAGCAGGCTTGTCAACACTTTCAATCTGTCCTTTCTTAATAGCAATACCTGTAAGCACTCCAACGACCGACTTTGCCATGGAGAATGAATTGCTGATAGATTCCAGATCGAAATCATCCCAGTACTCTTCAAAAACTATTTCATCGTTCTTGATTACCAAAAACGAAACCGTTCCAAACTCTTCATGAAAGCTCAATTCTTCTTCATTGAAAGATGCCGCATTGTAATCAGAGCTAATTTTCCAAGGTTGAGCATCTCCTGTTTCAATAACTCGATTCGGCATATCCTTGTATTCAAGAATTCCCGGTCCTAGGCGTCCTTCAAAAACTGTACTTGAAAGTGTATTGTATATGTAATGATGTCCGGTTACCTCAACAATAAAGTGAAGAATGAAGACCCAAAAGAGAATCCAGCCAAGTCTTTTTAAAACTCTAGATTTTACATTCAATGCATTAGAATTTGGCGAGCGAGTCTTTCAACCAATCGATCACCTCGATTTCGATAGAATCTGCTCCTTTATATTCTGCAAGATACACAGTCATCCAATCACCCAAATGAATGAGGTATAAGGCTTGCTCAATTTTTGAATCACCTTTAGCGCTGTAATGGTGGATGTGTGGTGTCTTCTTTCTGATTACCGTTTCTGTTAATTCCATTCGTTTTGAAACGCGAGGATGATCGAAACTACTTGTCAGATAAATCACGCTTAAATCATGAGTTCCACTTGCCCAGCCTACCAACTCATTATGGTTCATCTCAGGATAAACATTGTGCCAACTCAAGCCTTTGCTATTCTCACTTATTTGCTGATTCCAGCGTGTTGCAACACCCTCCAACCAATTAGATGTGTAAACAATGGGTAGTTTACTTTGAATACTTTCTGCCAATTGACGAGCTGTGGCACGAATAGACTGCTCATTGGAATTCAAGTAAGCAATTGCTTTTTCTACCTGCGATTTCCACTTAGGCGATGTCATACCATAAGCTTCAGCTAATTTTAAGAGCTGCACTATCGTCAACCCAAAAGCTGCACGTGGCGGCAATCCGCCCGGAACAGTAATTAATGGCCAGTTATTTTGAACTGCCATATCGCTCAACTTTCCACCTGAAGAAATGCATGCAATATTGGCGCCTTGCTCAATCGCATGATCTATAGCTTCTAATGTCTCTTCTGTATTTCCTGAATATGAGCATGCAATAACCAGCGTTTTACCATCTACAAAAGCAGGAATCGTATAATCTTTTGACGATTGCACTGGAACAGAGCAATGATCGGCTAAAAGCTGAGAAAGTATTGTTCCTCCAATTCCTGAGCCACCTAGTCCACAAATGAGCACATTGTTAAATTCTGGAACTGCGTCCAATTTAAATTTATCTGCAATTTCAATCGCCACAGAAAGATGCTCAGTGAAATCAGCAACCAATAAATCCATCGTTTTTTCCATAGCCGCAAATATAGGAGTCGTGGGCATTATCTGATTGCTTGCTCAATTCAATAAATTCTCACGGATTGTTAGTTCAAAAGCCGAACGATTAGCTTATGCTTTCGCTAATTATCTCCCTTTAATATTCTCGCAATTCTGTTCATCTTTGCCGCCCCAATAATTTGAATGCATGTCACAAGAATTGAACGATCAAGAAATCGAGAGAAGACAAAGCTTAAACGAGCTGAGAGAATTAGGTATTGAGCCATTTCCGGCAGCCCTATACCCTGTGAACATAACAAGCAAGGCCATTAAGACTGAGTATAAGGAAGAAGATAAGAACCTTCAAGAAGTGTGCATCGCGGGAAGATTGATGAGCCGAAGAATTATGGGTAAAGCTTCATTCGCTGAAATCATGGATCACGAAGGACGCATTCAAGTGTATCTGAATCGTGATGAACTTTGCCCTGACGAAGACAAAACAACTTACAATACGGTTTTTAAGAAGCTTTTAGATATCGGTGACTTCATCGGAATCAAAGGATACGTTTTCACCACCAAAGTGGGCGAAATATCAGTCCATGTAAAGGAACTTACTGTACTTTCTAAATCGCTTCGACCGCTACCTATCGTAAAGACAGATGCTGAAGGAAATGTGCATGATGGCTTTGCAGATAAAGAACAACGCTATCGCATGCGCTATCTTGATTTGGTAGTAAACCCAGAAGTGAAAAAAGTATTTGAGAACCGTACGAAAATCGTGAATTCGATTCGTGAATTCGTGAATTCAAAAGGCTATTTGGAGGTTGACACTCCAGTGCTTCAGCCCATTCCAGGTGGAGCCGCTGCTCGCCCGTTCATCACGCATCACAATTCATTGGATGTAGAAATGTATTTGCGCATCGCTAATGAGCTTTACTTAAAGCGACTTATCGTTGGTGGATTTGATGGTGTTTATGAATTCTCAAGAAACTTCCGAAATGAAGGAATGGACAGAACGCACAATCCAGAATTCACGGTAATGGAAATCTATGTTGCGTACAAAGACTACAATTGGATGATGGATTTCACCGAAGAAATGGTGGAGAAGGCTGCACTAGACTTACATGGAAAAACAGAGCTTTTAGTAGGCGAAAACACCATTAATTTTCAAAGACCATACAAGAGAATAGCTTTCCTTGATGCCATCAAGGAATACACTGGAACAGATGTTTCGGAAATGAATGAAGATGAGTTAAGAGCCTTCTGTAAGACGATTCATATTGAGACAGATAGCAGTATGGGTAAAGCCAAACTACTCGATGAATTATTCGGTGAAAAATGTGAGCCGAATTTCATTCAACCAACTTTTGTCTATGACTATCCCGTTGAAATGAGCCCACTCTGTAAAAAACATAGAGAAAATCCTTCGCTTACGGAGCGATTTGAATTGATGATCAACGGCAAAGAAATAGCAAATGCTTATTCAGAACTCAATGATCCCATTGATCAAAGAGAGCGCTTTGAGGATCAACTAAAGCTGAGTGAAAAAGGTGATGATGAGGCAATGTTCATCGATCAAGATTTCTTGAGAGCATTGGAATATGGAATGCCTCCAACCTCTGGAATGGGAATTGGAGTTGATCGTTTGGTGATGTTTTTAACCAATCAAACTTCTATTCAAGATGTACTTCTCTTCCCTCAAATGCGCCCGGAACGGACGCATTCATGAATTCCCGCAGGGAATAATAGATCATGAACTAAATGCGTCCGTTCCGGCCGCATTCGTAAGTTCTCGGAAAACCCTAAGAATCATACGATTCTTTGACTGGCTCAATGGGAATAACGGCCTCAAACGCCTTTTGACCTGCAGACAGCATTTTGGGTGCGATCTTAAATCGACTAAAGCTGAAACTGAGGTAATACAGTAAAAAGCCAAAAGCCAAAATTTGACCTCTAAGAAATTCGTTTGCGGTGTCTTTGCCATGAAAAATTCCGATTAAGATGGCAGAAACCATCAAAATGGTCATCAACCAAAAAATCAAGAAGTAGCGAAGTCGATCATTGATCAATCTGCGGTGCGTTGAATAAAACCGAGAAGCATTGATGGTTTTGTTCTTCATCGTAAACCAGAAGTGCGTTGAAAGCATGAAGAATAGAAATGTTAATCCACTCAATTGCTTGGCCACAGGATTAATCAACCAAAAATCATAGAAGCCATGCATGACAGAGGCTAGCACAAAACCTCCAATCAAATAAGGCCATCCTTTTAAAGCCTTTTTGTAGGTAAACACCATGACCGAATAACCCACCACAGAACTGAATGTCATGTGCGCCACGGTCGACATCAAGGCACGACCATTGATCGCAAAAAAGCTTGATTTCTGAATATACATCGCGTTTTCAATAAAGGCAAAGCCAAGGGCTGAAACGGATGCGTACAGGATGAAATCGTAGGGCTCTCTCACAATTTTTTTATACCTGACGATAATCAACAGAGGAAGCAGTTTAACAAACTCCTCAACCATTCCAATTCCGATCACACAGTAAAAAAAATCATTGACGGTATCGCCATTCAATCGAAAATCCAATGTGTCTTTAATGAAGTCAGAAATTGGGAAAACCAGCCAGACTGTAACGCAACCCAACACAAAAACGATGAACATGTTGAGCCAACGCTCCGGGTCGAAAATATCAAGCTTACGCAGGTAAACAGCCCAAATGGTGCTGATCGACAAGGCAACTGCAATTCCGAGATAGGTGTTGAATGAGAGGCGTTGCATTTCATCTTTCAACGGGGAAACTGCAGGAAGAAATAGTTCAATGATGATAAATCCAGCAATCAACAACCCACCAACTGTTGCCACATACTTGTGTCTACTAAACCTCCAAAACTTCTTGTTATCCTTATTCTGTCTGTAGTCCCTGATTTTGTATCTCACGAACTGAAAAAGTAGCAACAAGCCTACGATATTGAAGATGATATTGATGGTATTCCACACGTCTCAAATCTCTAAAAAAGATCAAAGCCGAATACAGAATAATCAGTTTGCACAATGAATTTCTACATTTGACGGAATGGATCAATCATTTGGTGTAATTGGAGGAGGAAGCTGGGCAACTGCCATAGCTAAAATGCTAAGCAACAATTCCTCAAAAGTGAATTGGTGGCTCAGAAGCGAAGAGAGCGTTGAATACGTGAAGAAATTTCGTCATAACGACCGCTATTTACAATCTGTTGAGTTTGACCTCAACAAAGTTCATCCAAGTAATGATTTGAGGAAAGTAGTCGAAGAAAGTGATGTTTTGGTCATCGCTATCCCTTCTGCTTTTGTTTATGAAACCTTCAACGGGTTTAAGGTTGACGGAATAGAAAATAAAATATTATTCAGTGCTATAAAAGGAATTGTTCCTGAATACCACTCTATTCCCGCGCGTTTCTTCCACAAAGAATTTGGGATTCCTTATGAACGTATTGGCATTATTTCAGGTCCGTGTCATGCAGAGGAAATTGCCTTGGAGAGACTAAGCTACCTCACTCTAGCATGTCCAAATCAAGAAATAGCCCAAATGATGGCCGATGCTTTGGCATGCAGATATGTAAAGACATCAACATCCGAAGACATCTTTGGAACAGAGATCAGTGCTGTAATGAAAAACATTATGGCCATTGCATCTGGCATTTGTCACGGCCTAGGCTACGGTGATAATTTTCAAGCCGTATTGATTAGTAATGCGATTCAAGAGATTGAGGAATTTGTTGATGCAGTGAGTCCTGTGCACAGAGATGTCAATTCTTCTGCCTATTTGGGAGACTTGCTTGTAACTGCTTATTCTCAATTCAGCCGAAACCGAGCATTTGGAATGATGATTGGAAAAGGATATAGTGTAAAAGCAGCTCAACTCGAAATGAGCATGGTAGCAGAAGGTTATTACGCTGTGAAATCGATTGTGGAAATGAATAAAAAGTTTGAAGTAAAACTCCCGATTACACGAGCTGTTTACAACATTTTGTACGAGAAAATAAGCCCGGTAATTGAAATGAACTTATTGAAAGATAAATTCGTTTAAACAGTCTGTTCAGGAATAAATATTTTGAAGGTAGTTCCCTCGCCTTCTTTCGAAATAAAATCAATTTCTCCATTAAGATTCTTCACTGATTCTTTTAAGATATACAGGCCTAATCCTGAGCCAGGAATTGTGCTGGTTCCACGGAAAAATATATCCCAAATTTTATCCTTGTAATCTTCCTTTATTCCGATGCCATTGTCTTCAATGATCAGTGTCACACCCTTCTCCTTCCATTCAGCCCTAATAGATATAAAGCTGTTGTCCTTGGCAGAATCGGCATACTTGATAGCGTTCGAAAGCAGATTATTGACTATTATTTTGATGCGCAATTTATCAGACTGAATGCACGTTTGTTCTTCTATTTCGATAAAGTAATCGATCTTATTGTAATTGGTCTGATAAACCAAATCTGCCATACAATCGTCTACAATTTTTCTTAAACAAACGTCTTCAGACTGCACAGCCATCCTTTTATTGCGAGAATAGTCAATTACATCTCTTATGTATAAGTCTAGTCTATCTAATGCCTCGCGTTGCATGGCTAATACTGTATCCAATTCTTCGCGATCTGCAGTATCTTCAGCAAGAGAGTTTAATCCAAGAACAGATGCTATGGGAGCCCTCAAATCATGAGATATACTATAAACAAATCGATCGAGCTCCTTATTCAATTGATTCAATTCCTCATTTCTATCCTCCAATCTGAACTGAGCTCTTTTTATGTCATTGATATCAAACGAATAACCGATTAAAAACTTCTTTGGTTTCTGATCCTGTATCAATGTGATTGGAACCAAGTTTCTAATGTGATAGGTGTCTCTCCCGTCACCCGTTTTCATATTCTCCTCCCACCTAATCGTTAAATCTCCTTGCATGGCTTTGGCAACCATCTCGTCTCGAACTTGAGTAAAATCCTCCTTTAATTTTCTATAATCAGAATAGTCCTTATTTGTTTTGCCAATCATCCATTCTCTCAGCTCCGCATCCTTAATTGCATTTCTGCTGATGTAGTGATATTTTAAATTCTCATCAATTAAAATTGATTCTACAGGAATATTGTCCAATATGTTTTGATAGAATTCTTGTGTTGAAATTAACTCTAGTTCTTGATTCTTAAGCTCCGTTCTGTCTTGAACCGTTCCAAACCACCTTTCGTCATCACCTTCCCCTTCTATGCCGCATATGTAGTAAAGAAACTTCTTCGCCCCTCCCGGAATAGTATACCAAGAGCCAAATTCAAAAGCATCATTCATTTGCTTCGATCGCTTTATACCCTGTTCTATTTCAATGTGCGAAATATCTTCAAACCCTTGAAGCCAAATATTAAAGGAGTCTTGATAGTCAGTAGCTAAGAACCCATGAATATGGGCGCATTCTCCTGACCATTCAACCCTTTTATCTGACGGGAAAACACGCCAATTACCAAGTTTCGCCAATTGCTGGGCATTTCTCAATTGTTGTTCGTTCTCTTGAAGCTGCTCATTTTGCTCTTGTTGAATGGTAACATCGGTAATAGTTCCCACCAAAAAATCTCCTCCTTTTTCACTAATCAATGAAACGCTTAACCTCCCCCAAAAACTCGAGCCATCCTCTCTTCGATAGCTCATTAGAACATTACTCACTTTGCCCTGACGCGATACCCTGGCTAAAAGTAAATCTCGCTCTACTTTTGAGTTATATAAGTTGATTGGCTGGGTGCTCAGCATTGTTTCTTTAGACTCATATCCAAACATCCTTGCGAATGCTTCATTCACATAAACGAAACCATGAAGAACAGACGATTTAAAAATCGCCTCTTCCATATTATCACTGATGGTTTGCAGAATATTCGCATCCCTGGCTGACTACATTAATGTCTCTTCAGTCTTGGCATTTCTTTTACTGGAACTCTCATATAAAACAACACCCATCATTATTGTGAGGCCTGTAGAAAGGCTGTAAGATGCAACCCTCAAACTAGTGACTTCTTCATTAGATAGCTGAGTAAGTTCTATATCAAAAAGGAATAGGATTAAAGTTCCAATTACGGTGAAGAACATATAAGAGGAAAAAACCAAGAGGTTGTTTGAAGGTCTTCTTTTAAATAGAAACAAAAACGCCAAAAAACAAATGAGCGCCATGTATTGAAAATTCGCTTCTAGTCCAAAATAGCCAGAAAGACAGAGAATCAAAATGGCAGGGTCGATTATAAAAATGTTCTTCGCAAGTGCATACTCTTTCCTTGAATTAAGAACGAGAACAGCTAAGACAGCAATTAAGTGAACGGAAATTAAAGAGAAGATAAACATCCAATGAGCTGGCATGAAATACATAGTCGTAATTCCTGCAACCCAAACCAATAAAGCTCCTTGAATCTTGATTGAGTTAATGGCACGTATCTCATCGATCAACTCAATTGATGTATCAGGGAAAATCCCCGCGTTAACTAATTTGTGGAAAACGTCTTTCACTCTTCAGCAGCGAAATATACAACTATCGCCTTGGCTTGTGACTTCGACACTACAGCAGAAAGTTGGTCTTCAGACAATTCCTTTATGCGTTCTAGACTATAAAATGTCTTCAACAGTTCTTTAGCTGTTTTTTCACCAATACCATCTATTTCAAGAAGCTCACTTTTAAATGCGTTTTTACTCCGTTTTGAGCGATGGTGCGTAATTCCAAAACGATGAGCTTCGTTACGAAGCCTCTGAATTAGCTTTAACGACTCTGAACGTTTATCAATATAAAGTGGAATAGAATCTTCAGGAAAAAATATTTCCTCCAATTTTTTCGCAATTCCAACAATCGTTATTTTGCCTCTCAAGCCGAGTTCGTCAAGACTTTTCAGCGCAGAGCTTAACTGACCTTTACCACCATCAATGATGATTAATTGGGGTAATGATTGATTCTCATCCATCAACCTTTTGTACCTGCGGTAAACCACTTCTTCCATCGATGCAAAATCATCTGGACCTTCTACCGTTTTAATATTGAAGTGCCTGTAATCTTGCTTACTCGGTTTAGCATCCCTGAATACAACGCAAGCCGCTACCGGAAATGAACCTTGAAAATTTGAATTATCAAAACATTCAATGTGCTTCGGTAATTCTTTCATTCTTAGGTCATCACGTAAAGTTTGAAGCACGCGGTTTGCATGTCGGTTCGGGTCTACTTTCTCCTGAGCTCGATGTCGGTCCAGTTTGAAAAACTTAAGGTTTCTAACTGAAAATTCTACCAATGACTTCTTGTCTCCTCGTTGAGGCTGATGAAAACTTACCCCTTCCCATTCTGCAGTTATAACATGACTAGTTAGCACTTCTTTTGCGCTGCTTTGAAACAGATCTCTCATTTCTGCAATGGTGGAAAGCAAGATATCCGTATCCTGTTCATCAAGCTTTTTCCTAAACTCAACGGAATGAGACTGAATAATAGCACCATTTACCACTCTCATGTAGTTGACATATGTAAAGACGTCATCTGAAGTTACAGAGGCCACATCAACGTCACGAATACTGGGATTTACCACCACAGATTTACTCTGATAATCTTGCAACAACTCGATGTTGTTTTTATACATTTCTGCTGCTTCAAAATCAAGTTCTTGAGCCACTCTGTTCATTTGAACTTTGTACTCCTTAATTACATCGTCTACATCTCCTTTAATCAATCTTCTGATTTCATCAATAGAGTTGTTGTAAGTTGCTTCCGTCTGTTTTCCCTCGCATGGGCCCAAACAATTGCCTAGGTGATATTCTAAACAAACTTTGAATTTGCCTTTTTGAATATTCTCATCAGACAAAGAAAAGTTGCATGTTCTAACCTTGTGCAGCTTTGTAGCCAATCCAATGACAGCTTTCATTCGCTTCACCGAAGCATAGGGTCCATAATACTCCGATCCGTCACGAACAACATTTCGAGTTGGAAATACTCTTGGAAACCTTTCTTTCTTAATGCATATCCAAGGATATGTTTTATCGTCTCGAAGTTGAATATTATACTTTGGTTGATGTTCTTTTATCATTGAGTTTTCGAGCAATAAAGCCTCAAACTCATTTCCAACGATTATGTGATCGACAGAATCAATCTTCTTCACCAATAGTCTTGTCTTACCGCTATCATATTTATCACGATTAAAATATGATGAAACCCTTTTTCTAAGGTCCTTGGCCTTCCCCACATAAATGATGATTCCCGACTTATCCTTGAACTGATACACTCCTGGCTTATGCGGCAAGTTTGATACCTGTTCTTTTAAATCTGGATGCATTTCATCAATCATGTGCTTTTCAAAATATTTTATGAGCCATTTATTTTGTTTAAGTTTTAATAAACTATACTTAAACAAGGTAAAAAAGACCCTATGTTTGTTCGCGAATACAAACTTATCGAACACTTATGCATAAGTGTTGTTAACTGCACCATAATTATGGGAGCTTACTCAATAAAAGAATTAGAACAGTTGTCGGGCATCAAGGCTCACACTATTCGTATATGGGAGCAACGATACAGCATCATTGAACCCCAAAGGACAGAAACAAACATTCGCTTTTACGATGACAAACAGCTAAAATTCCTGCTGAATGTCGCTTTACTTACCCGGCACGGTTATAAAATTTCGCTTATTTCTAAGCTAGATGATGCGGGGTTCAAGAAAGAAGTAGAAAAGATTTACGAGCAGACGCTATTGCATGACACAGACGTCATACTTGATTTAGATGCCAATGATCTGATGGTTTCGATGATCGACATGAATTCTGAGAAATTTCACCGGATTTATGAAAATTCGGTTAGAAACAATGGATTTGAAAAAACCATTACTGACCTTATATACCCTTTTCTTGAAAAAGTTGGAATTCTTTGGACCCTCAATCAAATCAATCCTACACACGAGCACTTTATTAGTTGCTTAATTAGACAAAAGATTATCTCAGGAATTGACCTACTTCCTAATCCAACAGGAGGAAAAAAATATGTTTTGTTCTTGCCAGAGGGGGAAACCCATGAGATTGGTCTGCTCATGGCGAACTACATGCTAAAGAAGAAAGGGTGTTCGGTTTATTATTTGGGTCAGAACCTACCAGACCGAGATGTAGAACGCTGCATTGAAACGATAGAGCCCCATGGAATTCTGACTTTCTTTGTTGATCCAGCCGTAGTTAGCAATGCTGCAAATTCCATTGCTAAGTTCAGGGGTTATAATCAAACCGTCCAAATTCTTATTGCAGTAAGATCTTCTCCTGAACTAGAAAGTTTGGACCTCGAAAACGTGCATTTTCTTCATGGAATGAAGGATTTGGATAAGTATCTCTAAATTCAACCTCATGTATTGAATGTTGAACGTCAGGCTGCCAGGCCTGTTATCACTCATTTTTATTATCCCCAAGTGTTTTTGTTTAACATTATTATTAAATAGTTAAACATTTTTTTCGCGATTCAATGTTCCTACCTATATTTGTTCAAAGTTTAACGAAAAACCTTAAACAAAATGTCAACACTAGAATTTAATCAACAAATACTTTCTTTCAGAAAGCCTCTTGAATATTTTGCCTTTAGTCTAACACACGACAGTGACGATGCTCAAGATCTTGTGCAAGACACTTACATGAAGGCTGTTGCTTACAAAGACAAGTTTAGAGACGCAACTAACTTGAAGGCATGGTTGTACACAATCATGAAGAATACGTTTATCAATAATTATAGAAGACAAGTAAAGTCTAAGACAATTATTGATCAATCTGAAGATTTATATTATTTGTCAAATGCTCCTGACTCTCGCGATAAGAATCCATCAAGCATTTACAATCACTCGGAAATCAGAAGGTCAGTAAATAATCTTCAGGATGAATATCGCATACCATTTAAGATGCATAATGAAGGCTATAAGTACAAAGAAATAGCAGATTACTTAAATTTGCCTATAGGAACTGTAAAGAGCAGAATATTTCTTGCTCGCAAAAAACTTATGGATGTTCTTAGCGACTATAATCCTAATTAAATATTCTTGAAACCTACCGCCACTATAATAGGATCTGGATTTTCTTCATTGTCCGCTGCAACATCCCTCGCTGATAAAGGATTTGATGTCACTATCATCGAAAAAAACGAGAGTGCTGGAGGACGAGCCCGCAAATTTGAACACGATGGATACATGTTCGATATGGGCCCAAGTTGGTATTGGATGCCAGATGTTTTTGACAAGTATTTTGCTCGTTTCGGAAAGAAAACATCTGACTACTATACGCTCAAGAGACTTGATCCATCATATCGCGTGTTTTTCAAAGATGAGCATGTAGATATGCCTGCCTCAATGCAGGGATTAATAGACTTGTTTGAATCTAGAGAGAAAGGTGCTGGTAAAAATTTACAGAAGTTTTTAGCAGACGCATCCATCAAGTATGATGCTGGCGTCAATGACTTAGTAACCAAACCAAGCCTTTCCATATTTGAGTTTGCAAAATGGAAAGTGATTAAAGGTGTATTTCAATTGGACCTGTTCTCGAATTTTCATGCCTTTGCTCGAAAATATTTTAAGGATGAGAAACTGTTAAGCATTATTGAATTTCCAGTGCTCTTTCTTGGTGCTATGCCGAAAGAAACTCCGGCTTTATACAGCTTAATGAACTACGCTGATTTGAAGCTTGGTACATGGTATCCAATGGGCGGAATGCACAAAATTATAGAGGGCATGGTAAAGCTCGCAGAAGAAAAAGGGGTTAAATTCAAATTTGATGAGGCGGCTGAACATATCAGTTCCGAGGGGAAACTCCACATCAAAACAAGTAAAGGAGAATATACACCTGATTATATAATAGGCGGTGCAGACTACGCTCACATAGAGCAAAGCCTATTAGATGAAAAAGACAGACAATATTCTGATGAATATTGGGATAAGCGCGTAATGGCTCCTTCTTGCTTAATCTATTATGTTGGGGTTAATCGGAGAGTTTCGAACCTAAAGCATCACAACTTATTTTTCGATACCGATTTTGATGCGCATGCTCAAGAGATCTATAAGTCAAAGAAATGGCCTAAGAATCCACTTTTTTATGTTTGCGCGCCTTCAGTGACTGATGATTCAGTTGCTCCTGAAAATTGCGAAAACCTATTTTTCTTAGTTCCAATTGCAACAGGCATAAATGGCGACACGGAAGAATTGAGAGAAAAATATTTCAAACTTATCTTAGAGCGACTTAAAAAGCATACTGGAGAAGACATCTCTGAAAATATTACGTACAAAAGAAGTTACTCTGTAGCTGATTTCACCTCAGATTACAATGCATTCAAAGGCAATGCATACGGATTGGCAAACACTTTAATGCAGACGGCCTTTTTAAAGCCAAGAATAAAACACAATAAAATTAAAAACCTCTACTATACAGGACAATTGACTTCCCCAGGTCCTGGCGTTCCACCATCACTAATTAGCGGGCAAGTAGTAGCAGATTATATTTTAAAAAAGCATAATCTTAATTAACATGAAAGCACTATTTGATAAAGTTAGTCTGGAAACAAGTCGAATGACTACGCGTTCTTACAGTACTTCATTCTCACTTGGCACAAGATTTTTAGGTGCATCCGTTCGAGATGCCATCTATTCCATATATGGCTTTGTTCGTTTTGCCGATGAAATTGTGGATACATTCCATGACTATGACAAAGAATATCTTTTAGACAAGTTCAAAAAAGATACTTACGAAGCAATAGAAATGGGTATATCTCTCAACCCTATTTTGAATAGCTTCCAAAAGGCAGTAAAAGATTTTGGGATTGATATGGCATTGATAGATACGTTTCTTGAAAGCATGGAAATGGACCTCAAAAAGACAGCCTACACCAGACAAGGTTACGAGCAATACATTCTCGGAAGTGCGGAGGTTGTTGGGTTAATGTGTCTGAAAGTTTTCGTTTATGGAGATGAAGAAAGATACAAAGAGCTTCAATTTTCGGCCATGCGCTTAGGTGCTGCATTTCAAAAAATTAATTTCTTACGCGATTTGAAAGCCGATTATCAAGAGATGGGTAGAACGTATTTCCCAGGAATTGATTTAGAAAATTTCAATGCCGAAGAAAAGAAACGCATTGAAAAAGAGATTGAGATGGACTTTATAGAGGGATATAAAGGAATCCTTGAATTGCCTAAATCTTCGCGTTTTGGAGTTTACATGGCTTACATATATTTCTATCAACTTTTCAAAAAAATTCAACGCACGGATGCTCAAGATATTCTAAAAACAAGAATTAGAATTCCGAACCAGAAAAAGTATGCCATTTTCGTTGAAAGCTATGTAAAGCACAGTCTAAATCTGATTTGAAGAAAATAATTTTTATAGCGCTTTTTGCATTAATTGCAAACGTCACTCGGGCACATTACCCAGAAATTGTAAAGGTTAGAAGTGGTTTTATTTACGCTGTTGATCACAAAGATTCGCGTGAAGCTTATGCGCTGATGCTTGAGGGTCTTGAAAATAACATGCATAGCAAGGCCTATTTGGGAGCCGCTAAAACTTTGGTTGCCGAATGCGTTATGATGCCTTGGGCAAAGTATTCGTATTTTAAAGATGGGTCTAGACTCATTGAAGAAGCGATCAAAGAAAACCCTCTCAATGCTGAATATAGATACCTGCGTTTTCTCATTCAATTCAATGCACCATCGTTTTTAGATTATTATTCTAACTTGGGTGAAGACTACCGCGCAGTAACTTCCGCTATTAAGAGCAATCAGTCCAAAGAGGTTTGGATGGAATACTTCATTCAATTTGAAAAGCTGAACAAAGAAAAAATTGAGGCTATCCTCGAAATAAGTTAAAAGTAATGCAGACCGAAGAAGTAATCTTAGTAAATACATCTGACGAAGAAATTGGAACGATGGAGAAGATGAAGGCTCATGAGGAGGCTTTACTTCACCGTGCATTTTCTGTTTTTGTATTTAACCATAAGGGTGAAATGCTCATTCATCAGCGCGCCATCGAAAAGTATCACTCAGGTGGTTTATGGACAAACGCTTGCTGTAGTCATCCACGTAAAGGTGAAACAACTGAAGAAGCAGCGCATAGAAGATTGATGGAAGAAATGGGGTTTGACTGCCCGGTGTCAGAACGATTTTCCTTTATTTATAAAGCAAAACTTGACCAAGGTCTTACAGAATACGAATTTGACCACGTGTTCTTTGGTTCTTTTGATGGAAGGCCACAGCCTAATCCAGATGAGGTTTGCGATTGGAAATACGTTTCTATTCGCAAATTAAAAGACAACATCAAAATGGAACCTGAGGCTTACACCGAATGGTTCAAAATCGCGATTGATAAAATGAACGAGAGTAAAATCGCATTAAAGCCCTAAATTTTGAAAGTACGAGTAAGTAGAAAAGGGCATTTTAATGCTGCACATCGATTACATAATCCTCATTGGTCCGCTGAAAAAAATACCGAAGTATTTGGTAAATGCAATAATCCCAATTATCACGGTCACAACTATGATGTAATTGCTAATGTCAAAGGAGAGATTGACCCTGAAACAGGCTATGTCATAGACATGAAAGTGCTGAAAGAAATAATGAACAACGAAGTTTTAGATCGTTATGATCATAAGAACCTCAATCTAGATATTGAAGAATTTAAATCGCTGAATCCAACGGCAGAAAACATAGCTGTTGTGATTTGGAACAGATTACGAAAAAGACTTGACGACCACCTCGAATTAACCGTAATACTTTACGAAACAGAACGAAATTATGTTGAATACAGTGGCGAATAAAGAAGCACTTGAAACCTTAGATTATGAGCACCATTGGAATGGCCTTTCCACTCCAATGAAAGAAAACGCGCATGATCTTTCGAGTGAAGAAAAAGTAGAGAAAATTAAAGGTCATTTCAAAGAAATCATGGAAACGCTAGGTATGGACTTGAATGATGAAAGTCTTCAAGACACTCCTAACCGTGTAGCAAAGATGTTTGTAAATGAAGTTTTCAAAGGGCTTAACCCAGAGAATAAGCCAGAGATTAAACTTTTCTCCAACAATTACAAATACAAAGAGATGTTGGTTGAGCGCGACATCACGCTTTACTCCTATTGTGAGCACCATTTTGTGCCTATCATAGGAAAAGCACATGTGGCTTACGTAAGTAATGGTAACGTGATTGGCTTAAGTAAAATCAACCGATTGGTTGAGTATTACGCAAAGCGTCCACAAGTGCAAGAGCGCTTAAACGAACAAATCGCTCGAGCATTGAAGGAAGTTTTGAAAACTGATGATGTGGCTGTGGTGATTGATGCTGAGCACTTGTGTGTGAAATCAAGAGGAATTCAAGACACTGCTAGCAGCACAGTCACAGCAAGTTACCATGGTAAATTTAAGGAAATGGAAACTCGAAAAGAATTCTTGAGTTACCTCAACTTGAAAAGCCAATATTGATGAAATATCTAGTCGTTGGAGGCAGCAAAGGCATCGGAAAAGCGTGCACTGAGCAACTATTAGAAGCTGGTCATGAAGTTATTGTTGCCGCAAGATCGAATGAAGCAATAAGTCATCTCCCTATTGAATTTATTGATTTGGATGTTTTGGAAGATGTTTCTACACTGGAAGATTTTGATGAACTCAACGGATTAATCTACTGCCCCGGAAGCATCAATTTGAGGCCTTTCAATCGGTTGACAGAAGATGACTTCAAAAACGATTTCAACCTCAACGTTTACGGTGCCATCAAATGCATTCAAACGTGTTTACCCGCATTGAAAAAAGGCACTGGGTCAATCGTGCTTTTCAGCACCGTGGCAGTTCAACAAGGAATGGCGTTTCACGCATCAGTAGCAGCTTCTAAAGGTGCTATCGAAGGATTAACGCGCGCTCTTGCTTCAGAATTAGCTCCAAATGTTCGAGTAAATGCTATTGCTCCAAGCCTAACAGATACACCGCTGGCTGAAGCCTTACTTTCCAATGAAAAAAAGAGAGAAGCAAGTGAAGAACGTCATCCACTAAAGCGCGTTGGAAAAGCTGACGAAATTGCATCGATGGCGGTGCATTTAGTTTCTGAAAACGGAGGCTGGATTACAGGACAAGTCATAGGCATCGATGGCGGAATGAGTCGTGTGCGATAATCATGGCGGTTTTTACTGAAATAGATTGGGCCAAGCGAAAAGACCGCTACTGGTCAAACTTCTTCAACACACTCAGCGGAGCAAGATCCTCTGTTCTAATTGGAACGAGCAACGCACAGGGTCAACACAACCTGGCTATTTTCAATTCCTTGGTTCATTTGGGTGCGAATCCACCTTTACTGGGATTCATTCTCAGACCAGCCACTGTGCCTCGAGGCACCTACGAAAACATTCTGACCAATAAGTATTACACGCTGAATCACATTTCAGAAGCAATGATCAATGCCGCGCATCAAACTTCTGCCAAATATGAAAATGGAGAAAGTGAATTTGACGCCACCGGCTTGACGTCCGAATTTGGTGCATCCAAAGTAGCACCATTCGTAAAGGAAAGTCCGATCAAAATCTTGATGGAGTTTCAAGAAGAACATTTGGTGATGAATGGAACCCGATTAATTGTCGGACAAGTCAAAGAAGTTGTTCTGAACGAATCAGTCATTGAAGAAGATGGTTCAATAAAAGTAGCTGAAGAAAATCTCATTGCGACCAGTGGCCTTTATCATTATCACAGCGTGAAATTCAAGGTCAAAAAGGATTTTGCAAGACCATGAGGGAATTGAACTTATTCTGGTTCAGACGTGACCTTCGCCTCGAGGATAATGCTGGATTATACCACGCCTTGAAAGAAGGCAGAAACGTACAACCCATCTTCATTTTCGACAGAAACATTCTCGATGATCTTGAGGAAAAAGACGACCGCAGGGTAAGTTTTATCTACGCTCAAATCGAACGATTAAAGCAGGAATTGCAATCCAAAGGTTCAGACTTGTGGGTGTTTTATGGAACTCCGATGGATGTATTTGAGTTGTTGCTGAACGAGTACACCATCACTGGATTATTCGCCAACAAAGACTACGAACCGTATGCGCTAGAGCGAGACAAAACTGTCTATGACTTGTTTCAAAAGCAAAGCTTGACTTTCCGCGCATTCAAAGACCTTGTGATCTTCGAGAAAAATGAAGTGCTGAAAGACGATGGAAAGCCTTACACTGTTTTCACTCCATACTCGAAAAAATGGAAAGCGAAGCTGAACGATTACTTTATTAAACCTTATCCAACTGAGAAATATTTCATTCGTTTTAATCAAACGAGTCCATCTGAATTGATTTCTCTTTATTCAATGGGTTTCGAGGCCCATGAACAAGATTGGAATAACAATGATCTTGACAAAAGCATTGTAAATCACTATCACCAAACCAGGGACATTCCTTCATTGAAAGGAACTTCGCGTTTGAGCGTTCATTTAAGATTCGGAACAGTAAGTATTCGAGCCTTGGCCAAAGCGGGGTTAGAACTGAACGAAAAATGGTTGAACGAGTTGATTTGGAGAGATTTTTACCAAAGCATTTTATGGCACTTTCCTCATGTCGTAAAAGGAAGCTTCAGGCCCGCGTATGATCACATTCCGTGGATTAATGATGAATTGCAATTTGCAGCTTGGTGTGAAGGAAAAACGGGTTATCCCATTGTGGATGCCGGCATGCGCGAGTTGAACGAAACGGGGTTCATGCACAATCGCGTGCGCATGATCGTGTCTAGTTTTCTCACAAAGCATTTACTCATCGATTGGCGCTGGGGCGAAGCATACTTCGCTGAAAAGTTGATCGATTTTGAATTGGCGTCTAACAATGGCGGATGGCAATGGGCAGCCAGCTCAGGTGTAGATGCCGCTCCCTACTTCAGAATTTTCAACCCCTACTTGCAAACCGAACGATTCGACCCAGAGTTAAAATACATCCGAAAATGGGTTCCTGAATTGGATTCTTCCTCGTATCCAAAACCCATCGTTGAGCATAAAATGGCGAGAGAACGTGCCATTGAGACTTATAAAAAAGAGTTGCAAAAACTGAAATAAAAAAGCCCTCCGAAAATCGAAAGGCTTTAAATAAATCATAAAATCTGACAGCTGAAAACTGACGACTGACAGCTATATAAATTACATGTGCTTTAACTCATCGGGTAAATCATAAAATGTTGGATGACGATAAATCTTATCGTTTGCTGGTTCAAACAAAGCTTCTTTATCACTCGGATCAGAAGCCGTAATATGAATAGATTCAACCACCCAAAGACTCACACCTTCATTTCTTCTGGTGTAAACATCTCGCGCCATTTCTAACGCCATTTCAGCATCAGCTGAATGCAAGCTTCCTGCATGACGATGGCTTAATCCCGCTTTACTTCTGATGAACACCTCCCAAAGAGGCCAATTTTTCTTGTTAGACATTGTGATGGTCTTTTATGATTTAAGCTGCTTTCGAAGCTTCTCTTCTCTTTTGTTTCTTATCAGCATACTCCATGGCTGCCTCGCGCACCCACTCGCCTTTTTCATATGCTTCTTTTCTCGCTCTAATGCGCTGACGATTGCATTTTCCGTTTCCTTTCACAACACCCCAAAACTCATCCCAATCCAATGGGCTCATTTCATAATGACCTGTCTCTTCATTGAATTTTAAGTTCGGATCTGGAACCTCACAACCCAAAAGCTCACATTGAGGAACGGTCATGTCTAAGAAACGCTGACGTAATTCATCGTTTGAAAAACGCTTGATCTTCCAATTCATACTTTGCTCAGAATGAGAAGATTCAGTATCATGTGGACCAAACATCATCAATGATGGAAACCACCAACGGTTGATTGCATCTTGAGCCATGCGCTTTTGTTCTGGCGTTCCTTTGGCCATTGCTAACATGATCGAATAACCTTGTCTTTGATGGAAACTTTCTTCCTTGCATACGCGAACCATAGCTCGGCTGTATGGACCATAAGAACATCGGCAAAGCGGCACCTGATTCATAATTGCAGCTCCATCAACCAACCAACCAATGGCTCCTATATCAGCCCATGTAAGTGTCGGATAGTTAAAGATGGAAGAATATTTTGCTTTACCAGAATGTAAATCTTCGATGGTATCATCACGCTCAACGCCTAAGGTTTCAGCAGCAGAATAAAGGTACAGACCATGGCCTGCTTCATCCTGAACTTTCGCCAACAAAGCCACTTTTCGTTTCAAGCTCGGAGCTCTTGAAATCCAATTAGCCTCTGGCAGCATGCCTACAATTTCGCTGTGTGCGTGCTGTGAGATTTGACGGATGAGCGTTTTGCGGTATGCATCTGGCATCCAGTCTTTAGGCTCTATTTTTATCTCGTTGTCGACTCTCTCTTGGAAAATCTTTTCTAAATCTTTTTCAGCCATAATAATCGAGTTCTATGCGAATATAAATATGAAGGTTGGTTTGGTGACTGATTGAACGTAAGTTCAATCTGAAAACAGACGAAAATCAGGTTTTGTTCAGCGATTGATGATTTAGTATTCATGGTTCATAGTTCGTGGTTAATGGTTTATAATTGAGCAGAATGCCAGCGACAGTCTGAGGTCGCTGACGTAGGAAGCAAGTCTCGAAGACAAGCGGATTTAATGGTTCGGGGTCGCTGTCTAAGTTCTCGATACATCGCGCTAAGGCGCGCCACTCGAACTGACAGCTGGTGAGATTCGTGGTTCGTGGTTCAAGGTTTGTTGGTTCCCCAATTATCAATGATGAATCATAAATTATAAATCACGCCTTAACCCTTCAACTTTTTAACTCTTTATCTAATCCTGAACTGAGGACGCCCTCAGACGGACGAAAGAACCATGAACCACGAATTCGCGCTGTGCAACCTGACCATAATCATCTTCACCGAGGATGAAAGTGAGCATCAAAAGCAATGGACTTATGCTATTTTTACCGCCTCTAAAAATTGATCTATGCCGAAATTTCATCCATTGACTGTAAGAGAAGTGAGAAGAGAAACAGAAGACACTGTCTCCGTTTCATTTGACGTGCCAGAAGAATTAAAAGATGAATACACCTTCATTCAAGGTCAATACCTCACCTTTAAGAGAGCGTTCAATGGCGAAGACGCAAGAAGAAGTTATTCAATCTGCAGAAGTCCGTTTGAAAATGATCTACGTGTAGCTATCAAGAAAGTAGAAGGAGGATTGTTTTCAACGTATGCCAACGAATCTTTGCACGCTGGTGACGTTTTGGAGGTGATGACTCCGCTCGGAAGGTTTTATACCAAACTCGATGTAACACATGAAAAGCATTATGTAGCTTTTGTTGCTGGTAGTGGAATAACTCCAGTGATGGCTCATATGAAAACCATTTTGGCAACCGAGCCAAAAAGTGAATTCACGTTGGTTTATGGCAATAAGTCAACGGCAAGCATCATCTTCAAAGAAGAAATTGAAGACCTCAAAAACCAGTATATGGATCGCTTGAGGGTGTTCTACATCTTAAGTCGAGAAGCCAGCGAATTTCCAATGCTTCATGGCAGAATTGATGGAGAAAAGTGCGAGTTAATTCTTAAATATTTCATTGAACCAGAGAGCATCGATGAAGTTTTTATTTGCGGGCCAGCGCCTATGATTGATGCAGTGAGATCGAGTCTAGCAGCAGTTAATGTTGATCGTAAAAAAATTCACTTCGAATTGTTTGCTTCGCCTCAGCAGTTGGCCGAACGCAGCGGTGTGGTGAAAGAAAAAAAGAAAGTAATAATGGGGTTCGAAGCGAATGTTTCCATCATCTTGGATGGTGTTGAAACAAAGTTCAAAATGGATTCCCAAAAAACAAATATCCTTGACGCAGCCTTAGCTCATGGAGCTGACCTTCCATTTGCATGCAAAGGAGGCGTTTGCGCAACATGTCGTGCAAAATTGGATAGTGGCAAAGTCGATATGGATGTCAACTATTCTTTAGAGCCTGACGATTTAGAACGTGGCTTTATTCTCACCTGTCAATCACACCCAACTACCAGTGATGTCGTGGTGAACTTTGATGAAGCGTAAATAACGTTCACCGAACACCCTTTATAGATTCTTCACATCTTCATTTCAATAATTCGAGTTTTCTGAATTTCATCTACCATATTTGCGCAAACTTTAAATCATGAGCGATACGCGTATTTTAGTGATTGGTGCATGCGGTCAAGTAGGCACAGAACTGGTTGAAGAGCTAGCAAAACGATTTGGAAATGAAGGCGTTATAGCATCTGACATCCGCGACAGCGCCAATTTTGATGTAGAATATGTGAAGTTGGATGTGCTCGACAGAGAAGCCACACGAAAAGTGATTGTTGATTTCAAGATCACAGAGGTTTATCAATTGGCTGCATTACTTTCTGCTACAGCAGAGAAGAATCCAGAGTTTGGTTGGAAGTTGAATATGGAAGGTTTATTCTCCATCCTTGATTTGGCAAAAGAAGGATTAGTTAAAAAAATATTTTGGCCAAGTTCTATTGCTGTTTTTGGCCCTACCACACCACGTGAAAATACTCCTCAACGCACAGTAATTGAACCTACTACTGTTTATGGAATCTCAAAATTTGCCGGTGAACGTTGGTGTGAATATTATTTCAATCGTTGGGGAGTGGATGTGCGAAGCGTGCGTTATCCAGGCTTAATCGGATATAAATCTTTACCCGGTGGAGGAACAACCGATTATGCAGTCGATATTTTCCATCAAGCCTTGAAAGAAGGAACATACGAGTGCTTTCTCAATGCTGAAACCGCTTTACCAATGATGTATATGAGCGATGCCGTGAAAGCGACTATTGATATCATGCAAGCCCCAAAAGAAAGCATCAAAATTCGAAGCAGTTATAATCTAAGCGCAATGAGTTTTAACCCTGAGCAAATTGCAATTGAGATTAAAAAACATATTCCTGACTTTAGTATTTCATACGAACCAGATTTCAGACAAGCCATTGCTGACAATTGGCCTGCATCTATTGAAGATACCGAAGCGCGGGCAGACTGGAACTGGAAGAACAGTTATGATTTAGAAAAGTTAGTCGCGGATATGCTCGAGAACCTCATAAAACAAATCACCACATCATCATAGCGCCATTTATTCATATCAATAAATCTGACGCCTAGTCTTGGAAATAAGTTTATCCTTTCGGCCACTTTTGAAGTACTTTATTGCAATGAGAACATTCCTAATTCTTGCCCTGATTTCAATTTCATGTTCACTTTTCGCTCAGAATCAAACCAATGATGCTGGGAGAAAGATCGGATATTGGAAACTTACCGGAGCAGACAAACCAATGCCTGGATACAGTGAAAGCGCAATTGTTGAAGAAGGTGAGTTCAGCGAAGGTCGCAAAATTGGAATGTGGAAAGCGTATTTTCCTTCAGGTAAGTTGAAGAGTGAAATCACCCATGACAATGGTCGCCCGAAAGGCCCATACACGACCTATTACGAAAACGGCCAGATAGAAGAAAGAGGAAATTGGGGACTGAATAAGAACATGGGAAAATTTACCCGCTACTATGAAAATGGTCAGGTTCAACAAGATTTCACTTTTGACGATACTGGAAAAAGAAATGGTGCTCAGAAGTATTATCATGACAATGGTCAATTGATGATAGAAGGAGATTGGAATGGTGGTAAGGAAGATGGAGCCATCAAAGAATACTATTCGAATGGAGATATAAAATCAATTCGTGTTTTCAATGGAGGTAAGATGGATGCTGCAAAATCAGAATTCAAAAAAGCTTCAACACCCGCAGTAGCCATGAAAGCAGAGCCTGATCCAGTGAAAGACGCAAACAACAATGTGAAAAAGACCTATACTGTATCTAAACAAGAGGCCGCCCCGAATATCGGTGTTTTTGATGGTAATGGTCCTCATACCTTATACAATAAGAATCGTCAAATCCAACAAAAAGGTATTTTTAAGAATGGCCGATTAATGGATGGTAAAATCTATAAATATTCTAAGGACGGGATCCTTGAGGTCATTGAAATATACTCTGGAGGACAATGTGTTGGTGATGGCGTCATCACTGCAGACATGAAATAACTTCCGCATACTACCAGCATCTTTTTTCACTCATTTTCTGAAGCTTCTATAGTTTTTCAGCTTCTATCTTTGCATGCGAAATAATTGACATGAATTCAGCATTGCACGTTTACAATACCTTAAATGGTAAGAAAGAAAATTTTGAACCACTCACACCGCCACGTGTTGGCCTTTACGTTTGTGGACCGACTGTCTATAGCAATGCTCATCTGGGTAATTGCAGAACCTTCCTTTCATTTGATTTAATCGCTAGATACTTGCGGTATACCGGATATAAGGTAAGATATGTGCGCAACATTACCGATGTAGGCCACATTACCACCGATGTAGATGAAGGAATAGATCGTATCGGCCAACAAGCCAAATTAGAGCAAATGGAACCCATGGAAATCGTGCAGAAATACACGACCGATTTTCATAACATCATGGCTTCAATGAACATCCTTCCTCCTGATATTGAGCCAACAGCTACAGGACATATGATCGAACAAATCGAGATGATAAAAACCATCATCGATAATGGGTATGCATACGAATCAGAAGGAAACATCTACTTCGATGTTGAAGCTTACAAAGCAAAACACAATTACGGTGAATTGAGTGGCCGCAATGTGGATGAGCTTTTTGAAAATACGAGAACATTGGATGGTCAAAGTGAGAAACGGTTTTTTGCAGATTTCGCCCTTTGGAAAAAAGCAGCTCCTGAGCACATCATGAAATGGCCATCACCTTGGGGAATGGGGTTTCCGGGTTGGCACTTGGAATGCTCGGCAATGAGTACAAAATATTTAGGAGAGGAATTCGATATACACGGGGGTGGAATGGACTTAAAATTCCCTCACCACGAATCTGAAGTAGCACAAAACACAGCCTGCACAGGTCATGGTCCAGCAAGATATTGGCTGCATACCAACATGCTCACTTTTGAAGGTTCGAAAATGTCAAAGTCGTTAGGCAATTCTATTTTACCAAATGAATTATTCACTGGAGATCACCCTTTATTAAAGAGAGGTTTTCATCCGATGGTTGTGCGATTCTTCATGATGCAAGCGCACTATCGCAGCACGCTTGACTTTTCTAATGAAGCATTAGAAGCTTCAGAAAAAGGCTACCAAAGACTAATGGCGGGTGTTAAGGTTTTATCTACGTTGGTTACGTCAGATAAATCAGATATTGACGTAGTCGCTTATAAGGATAAGTTCACAGCAGCCATGGATGATGACTTCAACAGTCCTGTGCTGATCAGCCATCTTTTTGACGCTGTGAAAAGCATCAATTCAATCGCTGAAGGAAGGCTTAAAATCACCGCTCAAGATAAATCTGCGCTTGAAGATCTAATTCATGGAGTAATCAGCGAAATTCTGGGTTTAAGCTCCATAGAAGAAACTGGGAATTCTGATTTAGCCAATGGATTAATGGAGTTGATTCTTGACTTAAGAGCTAGATCACGTTCCAACAAAGACTGGGCTACTTCTGATGCTATTCGAGATCAATTAGAAGCATTAAAAATCGTGGTAAAAGACGGGAAAGACGGAGCAACATGGGGATTAAAATAATTCGAAAGCTTTCAGTAGTTTTTATGGTTAGCCTATTGCTTTGGAGCTGTGAAAACGATTCGAAACGAAGGTTGGAAACAAGGCCTAAAGCTGCCACTAAAACTGCAATAGTCTTAAAGGAAACTCCTAGGTTCAATCAAGATTCAGCTTACGCATTTGTCCAAAAGCAAGTCGATTTTGGCCCTCGTGTGCCTAATACTGATGCGCAATTAGAATGTGCACAATGGATGGAAGCTAAAATGAAAAGCTTCGGCTTAGAAACTTCTATTCAGCAAGGTGAAGTAACAGCCTACAACGATCAAAAGCTACGAATGATTAATGTCATGGGACGTTACCGTCCGGAGGTAAAAGATCGGATTTTATTATGTGCTCATTGGGACACAAGACCTTATGCTGATCGTGACACAAAAAACTTAAACGAACCTATAGATGGCGCCAACGATGGTGCGAGTGGAGTTGGCGTTCTGCTCGAACTTGCGCGAATTATAAGCTTAGACTCTATAGGACCAAACATTGGCTTTGACATCGTCTTTTTTGATACCGAAGACTACGGAAAACCTGAGACATCGATGGTTGGGTCTTCAAGTGATTCTTGGTGTCTTGGTTCGCAATACTGGGCGAAGAATATTCCGTTTGCGAACTATAGACCGAAGTATGGTATTCTCCTTGACATGGTCGGTGCGAGTAATGCTGTTTTCCCAAAAGAAGCAGCTTCCATGCATTACGCTCCTTTTGTCATGAATCGAGTTTGGTCTGTAGCACAGGCAATGGGTCACAAAGATTATTTCGCTAATATCAATGGAAACCCAATTACCGATGATCATATTTATCTCAATACGATTGCTGGAATTCCAACTATAGACATCATTCACTATGAAATGGGCAGGGCAGATTTTGGAACATTCCACCACACGCATGATGACAATATGGATGTGATTGATGCTAACACGTTGAAAGTTGTAGGCGAAGTATTGACCCAAGTGATATATCAGGAATGAGAATTTTTCTTGTATTTATTTTCTCCTTTTTCTTTTTTAGCAGCAATGCTCAAAACACAGATATTGATTGGTTACAGGCTATAAATGTTCATCGCAATCAATCGCTTGACCCTTCATTTAAATTAATTACCAATTCAGCCTCCGCTGTGAGTGTGCTATGCCCTATTAGTGTCTATGGTGTTGGATTCATCGCAAAGGACAGCACTCTCATGAGAAAAGGCATTTATGTCGCAGGAACAATGGCCATTTCAGCCACACTTACCTATGCGTTGAAATACAGTATCAATCGTAAAAGGCCTTTTGAGGCGTACGACTTTATTGATAAACAATCGAAAGGTGGTGGACCTTCGTTTCCATCCGGCCATACCAGCAATGCATTTGCTACAGCTACGGCAATGACATTTGCTTTTCCAAAATGGTATGTGGCGGTTCCAGCATTTAGTTGGGCTGGTGCTGTAGGTTATTCTAGAATGCATTTAGGCGTGCATTATCCAAGTGATGTTTTGGTTGGAGCAGCTGTTGGCGCAGGATCTGCTTGGCTTGGACATTGGCTGAACAAACGACTATTTCAGTCTCGAGCAAAACGATAAAAACTTCATTAATTCTTCCTTGGAAATTACCCCTACATTCTTTTGATAGGGTTATATTTCGGGAAATTACTTCCTACAATGGCTGACGAAAAAAAACTCTTTCTACTCGATGCGTTTGCACTGATTTATAGAGCATACTATTCTTTCATCTCTAATCCAAGAATCAGTAGCAAAGGCTTCAATACTTCAGCCATGTTCGGCTTTACAAACACGCTTTTTGATCTGATAAAAAAAGAAAATCCAACGCATATCGCTGTGGTTTTCGACCCACCAAGCGGTGATCAAAAAAACTTTAGAGTGGAGCAATATGCAGAATACAAAGCTAATCGAGAGGCCATGCCAGAGGATATAGCACGGTCCATTCCTTACATTAAAGCAATCGTAGAGGGGTTCAATATTCCTGCCTTAGAAGTAGCCGGGTTTGAAGCAGATGATGTCATTGGCACTTTGGCAAAAAAAGCAGCTAGAAAAGGCTACACCGTTTATATGATGACTCCCGATAAAGACTATGGTCAATTGGTGGAGGAGAACATATTTATGTACAAGCCAGCCCGCGGAGGAGGCGATGTAGAAATCATGGGAGTAAAAGAAATCTGTGATAAATATGGCATAGTACGACCAGAGCAGGTGATCGATATTTTAGGCATGATGGGTGACGCGGTAGATAATATTCCTGGAATTCCGGGTGTGGGAGAAAAAACCGCTATCAAGTTTGTGCAACAATTCGATTCAGTTGAAGGGTTGTATGAAAATTTGGACAAGCTGAAAGGTAAAATGAAGGAAAAAGTGGAGGCCAATAAGGATCTCGCTTATATGTCTAAAGAACTCGCTACAATCGTTCTCGATGTGCCTATTGAGTTAAACGAAAAAAACTTAATTCGTGATGAGCCGAATCAAGAAAGGCTGATCGAAATATTTACTGAGCTTGAATTCAAAACCATGGCAAAGCGCATGCTTGGCGAGGAGATTAGTATCGTTCAATCTGATAGCTCAAGCAGTCAACTAGACCTATTCAGCACTCCTGAAGAAGGTGAAGCAAAAGTTGAAGAGAATGTTGTCGCAGAAGATTTGAAATCTATTGGCAGCTTAGATCATGATTACCGAGCTGTCTCCAGTCCTGAGGAAAGAAAAGCGCTTATTACTTCTTTAATGAAGCAACCGAGTTTTTGTTTTGACACAGAAACAACTGGAATAGATTCACTTACTGCAGAATTGGTGGGCATATCCTTTTGCTGGAAAAAAGGAACCGCGTTTTACGTCCCCATTCCAGCAGACCAAGAGGAAGCAAAAGCTATTGTCTCTGAATTCAAATCAGTCTTTGAAAATAATGCAGAAAAAGTTGGGCAAAATCTTAAGTATGACATCGAAGTTTTAAATCGTTACGGAACTGATGTAAAAGGTTTCTTGTACGATACAATGATTGCTCATTATTTGCTTCATCCAGATATGCGACATAACATGGATGAGATGTCTGAATATTATCTTAAGTATAAACCTGTATCCATAGAGTCACTTATTGGCAAAAAGGGCAAAGGACAAGGCAGTATGAGGGATGTTGCATTAGAAGAGATCAAAGAATATGCTTCGGAAGACGCGGACATAACTTGGCAACTAAAGCAGGCATTAGATGCCGAATTAGACAAAGACCATCTCATAAAGCTCTTTACAGAAATTGAATCGCCTTTGATTACAGTGCTGACGCATATGGAAATTGAAGGAATAAACTTGGATGTAAAAGCACTTCAGTCATTCTCGAAGGAATTAGCAATTGACATTGACCAATTGCAGACTAAAATTCTCGAATTAGCAGGAATCGACTTCAATATCGATTCACCAAAGCAATTGGGAGAAATGCTCTTTGATCATTTAAAAATTGATGAAAAAGCAAAAAAGACAAAAAGTGGACAGTATGTAACTCGAGAAGATACGCTTCAAAAACTTGCTAATAAGCATGAAATTATTCCATTGATTCTCGACTATAGAAGCGTCAAAAAACTAAAAAGCACTTATGTAGATAGTTTACCTGAATTAGTAAATCCAAAAACTCACCGCATTCACACCAATTACATGCAGACGGTAGCGGCCACTGGACGTCTTTCATCTAACAACCCAAATTTGCAAAACATTCCAATCCGCACCGAGCGAGGAAGACAGATTCGCAAAGCATTCATACCACGGGATGAAAACCATGTCATTCTAGCCGCTGATTATTCGCAAGTTGAACTCAGAATAATCGCTGCTCTCAGCGGTGATCAAGGAATGATTGAAGCCTTTAAAAATGGATTAGACATCCACGCAGCCACTGCTGCCAAAGTTTTCAATGTTGCTTTAGAAGATGTAACACGTGATCAAAGAAGCAAGGCAAAGGCTGTAAACTTTGGAATAGCCTATGGGCAAGGAGCATTTGGTTTGGCTGAAAATCTGAACATATCAAGAACAGAAGCCAAAGAAATCATCGACAATTATTTTAAAGAGTTTCCTGGCATTCAGGATTACAAACACATCGCTATAGAAAGTGCGAGAGAAAAAGGGTATGCAGAAACTCTCTTAAACAGAAGACGTAATCTGCCAGATATCAATTCACGCAATGGAAGCGTAAAAGCAGCAGCAGAGCGAAATGCCATCAACGCCCCAATTCAAGGTTCCGCAGCGGACATTATTAAATTGGCGATGATCAACATTCACGAGCTCTTCAAAAAAGAAGGATTTAAATCCAAAATGTTACTTCAAGTGCACGATGAATTGGTGTTCGATGCTGAAAAAACAGAGTTAGAGAAGATAATTCCACTGATTAAAAAGGAGATGGAAAGTGCCTATATAATTGACGTTCCATTAGTTGTTGACATAAATTATGGGAATAATTGGCTAGAGGCACACTAAATTCAACTCCAATCTCTTATAAGTTTGCTTGAACCTAGGGTAATTATGAAAAATTCCATTATTGTTTATCTGTGTCTTGTCGGGCTATTTATGCATGGCTGCGGAGGCGAATCAGAAAAATCGGCCAAGGAAGAGAATCCTGCCAATTTCATTGACACAAGTCTAATCAAAGATGGTATGGGGGACGAAATGTATGATCGTGCCAGAACCATGTTTTATTCAATGCCCTCTCCGATTGAATTACAGACCATGATCGAACAAGCGGGAGGATATTTCAGAGCTGATTTGCTTCACAATCCGCAAACATCTTCTCAATATCAAACCACCGAGCAGCAGGCCATGGCACTTGGTGTTTACGGAACTGATATGAGCTATTCTACGGTGTTCAATCAGCAACAAGAATCTTTACTGTTTTTAGCGGCTTCGCAACGTGTTTCCAAGAAAATGGGCATACATGACCCTTTCAACGGAAATTTAATTGAAAGAGCCAATGCAAACATGTCCGATAAGGATTCAATGCTTCTTATAGTTTCAGAACTGTATTGGGAACTTAACAGCCAACTTCAAGAAGAAAACAGAAACCAACTTGGTCTAATTGTTCTTGCTGCAGGATGGTTAGAAGGAATCTACTTGGGAACTCAAATTATGGATTCTGAAAATCCTCAACAAGAAATATCTCAAGTACTGATTGATCAACGTTTTGTTGCATCCCAATTGAATGAAATGTTCATTGATTACAAAGAGGACTCTTTTATCAAGGCTACAGAACCATTTTTTAGACCTCTTATCGATAAGTTCCTAAGTTTAAAAATGGATGAACAAGCCACAACGATTAAAGAGTCTGGAGGCAAGATGGTGATAGGTGGCGCTGCCAAAGTATTATTCGGTCCTGGAGACTTAAAAGAAATTAAAACACTTGCGTCTGAAGCAAGAGCTAAAATCATCATGATATGAGACGCACACTAAAATTTACTCTTGCGCTTATCATACTATTAACTGCAGCAGCGCATTCAGCTTCAGCTCAATGCAAAAATTTCACAAAAAAGAACTGTCTATCTGAGTTGGCAGATTATACTGGCAATGGTCAATATAATGGCGCAGTAATGTTTGAAGGAGAAGAGGCAACTCTAGTTCAAACTTTTTACTCAGGAAAAGACTACAGATTGTTCGTCTGTTCTCATCCATCAATAAGCGACAGTCTATTTTTCGAAATCAGAGATTATCGAAAAACGGTCATTTTTTCGAGTAAAGAAAAGGATAGCAAAACATTTGATTTCTCAGTAGAATCCACTCAGCAGCTCTTTATTCGAGTTGCCGTTCCTGAAATGGGCACAGCGAATGAGCTGAAAAAAAATGGTTGCGTTTCCATATTAGTAGGTTTTAAAGAGAATTAATCACAACTAAATCTTCGAGGCTTACGAAAAGCATGCTTAATATTGCGGCATGACTTTCTCAATGACGGGATATGGCAAGAGTAATTGCCAATATAAGGGACGCGCATTAACCATAGAGATTCGCACCTTGAACAGCAAGCAAGGCGATGTAAACCTCCGCATTCCCTCTATTTTTCGTGAAAAAGAGTTAGAAATGCGAGACATTGTTTCGGCTCAACTTGATCGAGGAAAAATTGACCTTCTCGTTCAACGGGACTTAGCGGAGGGTGAAGTGGCCACAGAACTCAATGAATCTTTGGTTCATAGTTTTTATAAGCTCTTCAAGAAATTGGAGATCTCGATGGAAGAAGAGCCTTCTCAGAATTCGGTTGATTATTTATCCCTAATCATGAAAATGCCCGATGTGCTAAAGCCGGCAGCTATTGATTTGGAAGAAGGAGAATTTGAATCATTGAAGGTTGGACTAAATGAATGCTTGATTCGGGTTAATGAATTCAGAAAACAAGAAGGTCAAAAACTTGAAATTGTATTGTCTGAAGGTGCTCAAAACATTAAGAATGCTTTAAAAAGCATCGTTCCATTTGAAGAGGATCGACTCAATAGAATTAGAAAGCGCATTTACTCAAACTTAGGAGAAGATTCAGAAAATGCTGCCTTTGACAAAGACCGCTTTGAACAAGAATTAATTTATTACCTCGAAAAACTTGATATCACTGAAGAAAAGGTTCGATTGGAAGCCCATTGCGATTACTTCTTAAAAACACTGCGAGATGAATCTAGTAAGGGTAAGAAACTTTCCTTTATCGCCCAAGAAATGGGAAGAGAGATCAATACCCTCGGAAGCAAAGCTCAACATTCTGAGATGCAACAAATCGTTGTGGAGATGAAAGATCAGCTAGAGAAAATAAAAGAACAGGCGCTGAACGTATTGTAAGAATATGACATTACTAAACGCAAAAGGTAAGGCTGTTATTTTTTCCGCACCATCAGGTTCAGGAAAATCTACTATTGTTAGGGCATTACTCGAAAAAGGTCTTCCTCTTGAGTTTTCAATTTCAGCGACTAGCAGAGCTCCTCGGGGGCAAGAAGTTAATGAAACTGACTATTATTTTCTAGGTGTTGAAGGTTTCAAAAAATGTATTGAGAATGACGAGCTTCTTGAGTGGGAGGAAGTTTACACCAACCAATTTTATGGCACTCTAAAAAGCGAAACAGAGCGCATCTGGTCTAACAACAAAGCAGTGATTTTTGATGTCGATGTTTATGGAGGGTTAAACTTGAAACAGCACTTTGGCGATCAAGCACTCACCGTTTTTGTTATGCCTCCTTCAATCGAAGAATTGGAAAATAGATTGATAGGAAGGAACACTGAAAATCACGAAAAAATAAAAATGAGACTGGCCAAGGCAAAAGAAGAACTGGAACAGAAGGATCCGTTCGATGTTATTGTATTAAATGACGACTTGGACAAAGCCATTGAAAATGCATACAACGCAGTCAAAGAATTTTTGAATAAATGAGTAAAACCGTTGGGTTGTATTTTGGAACGTTTAATCCGATTCATGTTGGACACTTGGTTATTGCTAACCACATGGTTCAACATGCGAATTTGGATGAACTATGGTTCGTTGTTTCTCCTCAAAACCCTTTAAAACCAAAGGCTTCTCTATTAGCAGACTATCATAGGCTTGCTTTGGTCAGAATAGCCGTGGATAACAACTTAAGACTGAAGGCTAGTAACGTTGAGTTTGATCTTGCCCAACCATCTTACACCATTCATACTCTCGCAGCACTCACTGAGAAATATCCAGACTATCAGTTCACCATCATCATGGGAGAGGATAATTTGAATACCCTTCCAAAATGGAAGAACTACGAAGAGATCCTAGCTAATTACTCAATATTAGTCTATCCTCGGGTAGAAAGTGATGAGAATTTGAGTGTCAATAGTGAGGGCCGAAGCGATCTTCTAGATCACCCAAAAGTCACGATGATTGATGCGCCACTCATGAAAATTTCAGCCAGCTTCATCAGAAAGTCTGTTAAAACCGGAAAAGATGTGAGGTATCTGCTCACTGAACCTGTTCTAAAATATGTAGACGAAATGAATTTTTATAAAAAGTAGATCCGCGATATGAGCGAAAGAACAGAATTGGAAGAACTCGGTGAGTTTGGTTTAATAGATCATCTTACTAAAAATATAGAGCATTATCAGCCATCGACCATTAAAGGGGTTGGAGACGATGCCGCTGTAATTGACCGAGGAGATCACTACGAATTGGTATCGACAGACATGCTTATTGAAGGCGTTCATTTTGATATGTCGTACACTCCTCTGAAGCATTTAGGATATAAAGCGATTGCAGTTAACGTGAGTGATATTTGCGCGATGAACGGAAACGCTACACAAGTAACTATTGGCATTGCTGTTTCTAATCGCTTTCCTGTAGAGGCTCTTGAAGAATTGTATGAAGGAATGCTCCTGGCTTGCAAAGCCTACGAAGTAGATTTGGTGGGAGGAGATACTACCACCAGCCTTTCTGGATTGATGATCAGTGTCACTGCCATTGGCAAAGTAGAAAAAGAGAAGATTGCATATCGATCAGGAGCAAAAGAAAACGATTTGATCTGTGTTTCTGGAGACCTTGGAGCGGCATACATTGGGTTGCAAATTCTTGAGCGTGAAAAGTCAGTTTGGAAGGAAAATCCAAAAATTCAACCTGACTTAGAGGGTCATGACTATGTGCTCGAACGATTTTTAAAGCCTGAAGCTCGAGTAGATATTAATGCTCTTTTGGCACAAAACAATATCGTGCCTACATCCATGATTGATATCTCTGATGGACTAGCGTCTGAAATTCTTCACCTATGTAAAAACGGAAAAGTTGGCGCTAAGATTTATGAGGAAAAAATTCCAGTAGATGCTGCTGTTGTAAGTCAATGTAGTGATTTCAATTTAGAGCCTTCCGTTTGCGCACTGAACGGAGGTGAAGACTATGAGCTGCTTTTTACTGTCAAGCAATCTGACTTTGAAAAGATCAATCAACTTACAGAAATTAAAACCATTGGCCATATAACTGATGCCTCAGAAGGCGTTTGCCTCGTATATCCTAAAGGTGAAGAGATATTCATTAAAGCCCAAGGATGGAAGGCTTTTTAGTCTTTTTTCAACCCTAGTATAAAAGAAAAGGCCAGGTATACTGGCCTTTATTATCTAAAGAAAGTGACTCAAGCTCTCTGAGGATTTTGAGAATCAGAAGCCTTTTTTTGCGGACATATTTAAATCAACTTCAAAACCCAAATAGCATTCCCACCAGTCCCATCATTAAAATGATGGAGGCCAAAGCAAAAATGCTCACGGTGGATACTGATAGGATCGTGAATATTCGATAATCTGGTTGCATTGGTTCCTTGTTCATAGGTCAAAGTTGCCGCTAAACATTAGTACCTATTATGACAAAAGAGAGTGATCTTGCTGACCTTAATCATTTCAGTGATCTCTGGATCATTTCTATTGTGGCATCCAAGTCTTCTATGTAACTCATATGACCTGAGCCATTGATTGTATGCAGAGTAACATATTCAGAAATCTCGGAAAGCTCCTTGCTCTCTTGATAAGAAATTCTTGGATCCTTATCTCCAGCGATAATATGGACTGGATATGGAGGAAACTTCAGTAACAATTCTCTATTCGGTCGATCTCTCATACCAGCAAGAGCAGCAATTATCCCACGAGTTGAAGTCTGAGAAGCTTTCTCCTTCACTGCCGTGATATCCACCTTGAATCGTTTTCTATTTACAGGCCTAAAAAGCATTGGAATCGATTTTCTCACAAAACTTTTAGCGTTCAACTTCACTGCTTCAATTACTCGATCTCGATCTCGTTTCTTATCCTCAGAGTCTGCTCGGGCAGTGGATTGATACAGAACAAGGGACCGAAGAATATCAGGATTTCTCTCGGCTAAAGCTAAGGCCACATAACCTCCCATCGAATGACCAATTACATTTACCTTCCGCAACCTCAAATGCTTGAGCACAGCCTCAACAGATTCGGCCATTTCATCCATGGAATGCACATATCCAACACATTCACTTTTTCCATGACCTAAAAGGTCAATACAAATTACTCGGTGAGATTTGATCAAATTAGGAATGATGTCAGTCCACATCCAGCTTGCTTCAAGAAAACCATGAAGCAAAACAACCGCTGAACCTTCACCCTGATCAGAGTAATAGATCTCTACTCCCTTAAAATAAAGTTTAGGCATTCATCAAATCCTCTATCTCCTCTGCTTCTATCGGAATATTCTGCATGAGGTTCTTATGGCCATCTTTTGTGATTAAGTAATCATCTTCTAGACGAATCCCAAGGTTCTCTTCAAGAATATAAATACCCGGCTCGACTGTAAACATCGACTCTGCTGGAATTGGAGCATTCCATGTTCCATAATCATGCGTATCTAATCCAATATAATGAGACGTTCCGTGCATAAAATATTTCTTGTATGCTGGCCATTCAGGATTTTGATTCTTAATATCATCGAGTGTGATTAAATTCAAGTCCACCAGTTCTTTTTCCATTAAATGACCTACTTCAACATGATAATCTTTCAACGTCACTCCAGGTCTCAAAATTTCAATAGCAGCATTCTTAACCCTTAAAACAGCGTTGTAAACAGCCTTTTGACGTTGGGTAAATTTACCATTGACAGGAACGGATCTCGTAAGGTCAGATGCGTAATTGGCATACTCAGCGCCAAAGTCCATTAAGATCACATCACCATCCTTACATTCTTGGTTATTTTCTATGTAGTGCAAAACGCAAGCGTTTCTGCCTGATCCAAGAATTGGAGTGTAGGCAAACCCCGTAGATCTATTTCGCAAGAATTCATGCATTAACTCTGCTTCGATTTCATACTCCATCACTCCCGGTTTAATGAATGGAAGTATTCTTCGCACTCCTTTTTCGGTGATATCACACGCTTGTTGCATAAGATCTATTTCAATCGAATGTTTTACCGCTCTATGTTGATGAAGAATAGGATTACTCCTTAAATAATTATGAGCGACATACTTATTCTTGCACCAATCAATCCAGCGATCTTCTCGTGTTTGCATTTCTGTGTTTGCTCGCCAATGTTCATTTGTATTGATGTAGACGTTCTCCACTTCACTCATCAATTGATTGAAAATCGATTCGAACTGATTTAGCCAATAAACGGTCTTAATTCCTGAAGTTTCACAAGCAGCTTCTTGATTTAGTTTTTCCCCTTCCCAAATCGCGATATGCTCATTGGTTTCTTTTAGAAACAAAATTTCTCTGTGCCTAGGGTTATGGCAATCAGGGAATATAACCAGAATACTTTCTTCTTGATCAACACCACTCAACCAAAAAATATCAGAATGTTGTTTGAATGGCTTGGTGCTGTCCGCACTAATCGAAAAGATGTCATTGGAGTTAAAAATAGCCAAAGACTTGCTTTTCATCCCACCAGCAAAGTTCATTCTGTTGCGAATGAACAGCTCGTTATTAATTGAATGGTACTTCATAATCTTTAATTTAATTCTTCTTATAATGGATATTCCAATAAGCTAAGGCTTACAAAGCAATAAATGATATTGGAACTATTGAACATTCATAACAAAGAATTCTCCATACTCCGTTTCTTTGTTTAAAGTATATGAGAATATTATTCATAAGCCTTTGGTCTTTTGACAGCGGGATTTCCCAATCTACAATACCCCCTACCATAGAGTTTTGGATAGAAAACAATCTCGCAGAAAAAGTGGAAGTGATAACTTTTGGCGAAACTTCTAAAAGTTCTTCTGCATTTAATGGCCGCATAGTCTATAAAACTATCAGAACTCCTTTCCCTTCTAATCCTATGTTTCGCTTTCTATTTCAGCTTAAAAGCCTTTTTAATATTACAAGAAATGGGAATTTTCAATTAATCTGAGCAAGAAGCGTCACTCCAGGAAACTTAGCATATTTACCCTAATCCCTTTTTAGATGGGAGTTCATTACGCTTCGATTCTAATTTAGAGAGCGATATAGATTTTGTGATTTACTCTGTAAGTGGAGCACCAGTAATTCAAGGAGAAATTGGCAAGAACCTATTTAGCCCAGAACACTTTTTATCCTTGAATAAACTGAGCTAGGGGAGAATACACCCTTATTTTGAAGAACAATGAGTTTGAAATCACTAATAAAATCATCAAGCTCTAGAACTCATCAATCTCGATCACGTTCAGTTTAATTGTTTGATACTTTCGCAACTATGTCGAAGACCATAATAGACTCATCCAGCGACAGCATCAATTTCAGAGAGTTATCTCATTATAAAGAGCTGTTTTGGATGCTTGCTTTGAGGGATTTTAAAATCAGATATGCTCAAACTTTGTTGGGGGTTTTATGGGCCTTAATTCAACCAGCAGCCACCATTCTCATTCTCTACATGGTTTTTGGTCGCTTCGCTCAAGTTGAGACTGGAAACGTTCCCCATATTCTTTTCACTGCAGTTGGACTTTTGCCATGGACATACTTTTCTTATGTGATGCAAAATTCAGGAAACTCAATTATTGCTGCGCAAGCAATGGTTAAAAAAGTCTATTTCCCAAGAATAATTATACCTGTTTCAAAAGCATTAGTTGGCCTCATTGATTTTGGCATAAATGCATTGATTGTTATTTTCTTAATGCTTTTTCTTCAGCAAGAATTAAGCGTTAACGTCTGGGCTCTGCCCTTCTTTATAATCATTGGAGTACTAGTGTCACTCGGTGTCGGAATTTGGCTTAGTGCACTTACAATTCGCTTTAGAGACTTTCAATATGTTGTGCCTTTCATGGTGCAAATAGGTTTGTACTTAACGCCTACAGCTTATCCATCAGAGTTTGCAATAAAGCAACTTCCTGAATGGGCTTCATATTTGTATTTTTTAAATCCTATGGTAGGGATTGTTGAAGGTTTCAGATGGTCAATTTTAGATTGTCAAGCACCCCACAATTTAAGCTACATAAGTTTTACTGTAGCCTTCTTACTATTCGTTTCATCTCTTTATTACTTCAAAAAAATTGACGGCAAAATTGCCGACATAGTTTAGTATGAGCTCTATTATTGAAATACAAAACCTTTCAAAGCACTATGCTCTTGGGCAAGCCTCGCGCGGCACTCTAAGGGAAGTTCTAAGTGGTTTTAACAAGAGCAAAAATGAAGTCTTCAAGGCTTTAGATGACGTCTCATTTGATGTAGAGAAAGGACAGTCAGTCGGTATAATAGGAAGTAATGGAGCAGGAAAAAGTACTTTACTAAAAGTGCTGTCTAAAATCACAAAACCTACGAGCGGAAGAGTTACTTTGGAAGGACGAGTGACCTCATTACTGGAAGTAGGCACTGGCTTTCACCCTGAGCTAACAGGACGCGAGAACATATTCTTGAATGGATCAATACTCGGAATGAATAAGCAGGAAATTCGATTAAAATTCGATGCCATTGTTGCGTTTTCAGGAGTCGAAAAATTCTTAGACACTCCTGTTAAACACTATTCTAGTGGTATGTATGTGAGACTCGCCTTTGCTGTTGCTGCTCATTTGGAGTCCGAGATTTTGATTGTAGATGAGGTACTGGCCGTAGGTGATGCTGAATTCCAAAAAAAGTGTCTTGGGATGATGAAAAACTCTGAGCAATCTGGTCGAACGGTGCTTTTCGTGAGTCACAGTTTTGCTGCAATTAGACAATTATGCTCAAAGGGTATATGGCTCGATCAGGGTCAAATGAAATATAAAGGTGAGATCAGTAAATGTATTGATGCTTATTCTAAATCTTTCCAATCAAACCATACATCAGAAGGAATTAAAGATAATGAGATTGAGCTCGGTGAAATATTTGCTATTAACTCAAAAAATCAATCATTAAAAAGCTTCTCTAATAGTGAAGAGATTCAATTAATAGTCAATCTGAAGATTAATTCTCAGCAAATACCTGACACCGGACAGTTTCGTTTTATCGACTCATCAGGCCAAGTGGTTTTCATCTCCAATCACTCGGATCGAGAAACGATCAATTTGAGTCAGAATTGGAACTGTCTAAAAATGATCATTCCAGCTTATTTGCTCAATGAAGGTGTTTACAACATTTACATGGGAATTGGATTTCACACAGTGAGATGGGTAGTAAGAGAATTCAAAGTTTTTGATCTTGAAATTCACTTTAGCCCGATGAATTTGAAATTAGCTGCTTCGACAAAAAGAGCAGGTGCATTTGCTCCAATGCTTCACTGGGAATGCGATGATCAAATTAGAAGGGAAGTAGATTATGAATAGGACCACTCTTTCCCGAATAATTAGAAGGGTTGAATTTTCAATGCTCAACAATTTTCAGTCTGTACCTAAGACTGTATTGATTAATTCAATTCCAAAGGCAGGCACCCATCTAATGAGCAGTATAATCAATGAAATACCGCAACTGTGGATTTCGCTGTAAAAAATACAATTCACGCATTCAAGCCCTTTCATGAAGATCGTGAGTTAGCCTCCATGGAAGATTGGATATTCTTGCTAGAGAATACTCAAAGCAGGCACATATACATCCACTCAGAGCCCCTTGTAACCATGAGAATTCACTCTGAGCAGAGCATGAAGCAAGATCAAACTATCGCCCAGAGAAAACTTAAAGCCCTGGATTATTTAGAAAGAAATGTGCAATTAGCGAGTAAAGAACTTGAATTATTGAAGGGTTATGCTTTTGAAAACATTGGAATCCATTTCGTGAATAGCCGAGACTTTAAGGATGCAATTTCGATGTTTTGGAAATCATTTAAACTGAAAGGTCCTTCGAATAAGATGATATATAACTTTATGAGAATGGGAGTGGTGTTTATGCAGAATCATTCCAAATAAGCATTCTTGGTCGACTATTGATAATACTAGCTTTGCCTAGAACTTTTCGCTTTTACATTTGTCAACTTGAATATCCCTACATATTAATTATGGCAACAAAATCTGGATTCCTTAAAACTTCTGTAGCCAAAAAAGTGGCAATGGCCCTTTCTGGCTTTTTCCTAATGTTCTTTTTGCTTCAGCATTGCACCATTAACATGCTTTCGGTGATTAGTCCGGATACATTTAATGAAACCTCTCACTTCATGGGAACAAATGCCTTGGTGCAATATTTATTGCAGCCCGTTCTCATCTTTGGAGTTGTTTTCCATTTACTAATGGGAATGGCGTTAGAGCAAAAGAATCGCTCTTCCAGAACTATAAATTATGCTTACAGCAAACCTGCAGCTAGTTCATCGTGGATGAGTCGTAATATGATTATCACTGGCATCATGGTTATGCTGTTTTTAGGCCTTCACTTTTATGACTTTTGGCTTCCAGAGGTGAAAACAAAGTTCATTGATGGCGATATGACCGGCATGCTTGCGGATGGATCAGGATTTCGATACTACGAAGAATTAACCCACAAATTTGTTGACCCAATTAGGGTTGTGATCTATGTGGTTGCATTTGCTTTTCTTTCGCTTCACCTAATGCACGGTTTTCAATCGTCATTTCAATCCGTTGGGATCAGAAAAAATACTTGGACTCCACTGATTCAAAAACTATCAATGATTTATGCTGTTGTAATTCCAGCAGCTTTTGTGTTCATAGCTATTTATCATCATTTAGCTCACCATTAATAATTTTCACATGTCAACGTTAGATTCTAAAATACCTGAAGGTCCAATTGCAGACAAGTGGACCAATCATAAAAACCACATTGATGTGGTTAATCCAGCTAACAAAAGATTGATCGATGTAATTGTTGTGGGATCTGGATTGGCTGGTGCTTCCGCTTCCGCTTCATTGGCTGAGATGGGTTATAATGTCAAAACATTTTGCTTCCAGGATTCTCCGAGAAGAGCCCACTCAATTGCTGCTCAAGGAGGCATCAATGCTGCTAAAAACTATCAGAATGATGGAGATTCAACATTCCGACTTTTTTATGATACCGTTAAAGGAGGAGATTATCGGTCACGAGAGGCAAACGTTTATCGCTTAGCCGAGGTTAGCGCTAGTATTATTGATCAATGCGTTGCTCAAGGTGTCCCTTTTGCCCGTGAATATGGAGGATTGCTAGATAATAGATCTTTTGGAGGAGTATTGGTTTCGAGAACATTCTATGCAAAAGGCCAAACTGGTCAGCAGTTACTTTTAGGAGCTTACTCGGCAATGTCCCGTCAAATAAATAAAGGAAAGGTGACGATGTATAATCGTCATGAAATGCAAGACTTAGTGCTAGTTGATGGAAAAGCACGGGGTATAATTGCTAGAAACTTAGTAACAGGAGAATTAGAACGTCATTCAGCTCATGCCGTTGTTTTAGCAACTGGTGGATATGGAAATGTTTTCTATCTCTCTACCAACGCCATGGGTTCAAACGTAACAGCTGCTTGGCGCGCTCACAGAAGAGGCGCTTTTTTCGCAAACCCTTGCTATACTCAAATTCATCCTACTTGCATTCCTCGTTCCGGTGACTACCAATCTAAACTTACTCTGATGTCGGAGTCCTTGCGTAATGATGGTAGAATTTGGGTTCCAAAGCATCAGAAAGATGTTGAAGCTATTCGTTCAGGTAAATTAAAGCCTACTGATTTAAAAGAAGATGATCGTGATTATTACTTAGAAAGACGTTATCCTGCTTTTGGAAACTTAGTTCCTAGAGATGTTGCTTCTAGAGCAGCAAAAGAGCGATGTGATGCAGGTTTTGGTGTCAATAAAACCGGTGAAGCTGTTTACCTTGACTTCTCCGCGGCAATTATGCGTTATGGAAGTGAAAAAGCTCACACATCTCATATTCACAACCCTTCTAATGATCAAATCAGAGAGCTAGGTGAAAAAGTTATTGAAGGAAAGTACGGTAACCTTTTCCAGATGTATGAAAAGATCACCGATGACAATCCTTATAAAACCCCAATGATGATATATCCAGCGGTTCATTACACCATGGGAGGTCTTTGGGTTGATTACAATCTCATGACAACCATTCCAGGATGCTATGCCGCGGGAGAAGCCAATTTCTCAGACCATGGAGCCAATAGACTTGGAGCTTCAGCTTTAATGCAAGGCTTAGCAGATGGTTATTTTGTTTTACCATACACAATTGGTGACTTCCTAGCTTCTGACATTAGAACAGGTAAAATATCGACCGATTCTAAAGAATTCGAAGAAGCTGAAAAAGATGTGAAATCACGTCTTGAATCACTAATCAATAATAAAGGGTCAAAATCTGTTGATCACTTCCACAAGCGATTAGGAAAAGTCATGTGGGACAAAGCAGGAATGGCTAGAGATACGAAAGGATTGCAAGAGGCAATGGCCGAGATCAAGGAAATTCGCGAAGAGTTTTATAAAGATGTCTTCGTTCCCGGTTCTGTTGATGAATTCAATCCAGAATTAGAAAAAGCAACTAGAGTTGCAGACTTCTTAGAGTTAGGTGAACTTTTTGCGAAAGACGCACTAGATCGAAATGAATCTTGTGGAGGTCATTTTAGAGAAGAATCACAAACTGAGGAAGGTGAAGCAAAACGCGATGACGTCAATTTTGCATTTGTTTCTGCTTGGGAATGGACGGGAAATCCAAGTGAATCTGTACTTCATAAAGAAGATCTGAAATTCGAAAATATCGAATTGAAGCAAAGAAGTTATAAGTAGAATACAACCATTGGTTAAAGAAAAAAGATAAGATATGAATCTTACATTAAAGATCTGGAGACAAAAGAACCCATCTACCAAGGGAGAAATGAAGACTTATCCGGTTTCAGATATTTCTGAAGATATGTCCTTCCTTGAAATGATGGACGTACTCAACGAAGAACTCATCACTAAAGGAGAAGAGCCAGTAGCATTTGACCACGATTGCAGAGAAGGGATTTGTGGTAGTTGTTCAATGTATATTAATGGTGAACCTCATGGCCCTGATAGAGGAGTTACTACTTGTCAACTTCATATGCGAAAGTTCAAGGATGGAGACACGATTCACATTGAACCATGGAGAGCAAACGCTTTTCCCGTTTTGAAGGATTTAGTTGTTGATAGAAGTTCGTTTGATAGGATTATTCAAGCTGGAGGTTACGTTTCTGTGAATACTTCTGGTAATTCACAAGATGCAAATTCAATTCCTATTCCTAAGGAAAACGCTGACCTTGCATTCGATGCGGCCACTTGTATTGGTTGCGGGGCTTGTGTTGCTGCATGTAAAAACGCCTCTGCCATGCTTTTCGTTTCAGCTAAAGTTTCTCAACTTTCATTACTCCCGCAGGGACGAGTAGAAGCTAAAGACCGCGTTCTGAGCATGATCGATCAGATGGATGACGAAGGTTTTGGAAACTGCACCAACACCGGAGCTTGCGCAATTGAATGTCCAAAAGAGATTTCTCTTGACAACATTGCTCGAATGAATAGGGAATTTTTAAGTGCCTCTATTTCAAAGTAAATTATCTATGAACTAACTATTACTGCCGTTAAATCGTCTAGTTTTTAATACAAACGTTATCACATTACTCATTTTGTGTTATGTTTGACAGTACTAACTTTAAATTAATAATCAGATGAAAAAAATTTTACTTTTAATCACAATTCTAAGCACAGCTTATTGGGCATCTGCTCAAATTATTGTGTCGGGAATTTCTCCTGCGAGTATTGAAGGAAACTACGACTTTACTTGGGCTGATCCAGGAGGAGGAGATTGGTCTTGTCCTGACTTTAACATCCCCGGGGTTTTTGTTCAAGCAGAAGTTATGCTAGTAGATGATGGTTCTACAGGAACTAATCCTCAAGGTAATCCTATTTCTGCTGAAGGTTGTTTGCCATTAATCAATAATCTTACAGGAAAAATCGCTTTGATTTACAGAAATACCTGTGAGTTTGGAGCAAAAGCTTTAAACGCTCAGAATGCTGGAGCCGTTGGAGTAATAATTATCAATCGTGATCCTGAAGTTATAGGAATGGGCGGTGGCGCTGAAGGTGTTAACGTTTCTATCCCAACTGTAATGCTTCAAATTGCTGATGGTCAGTCGCTTATTAATGAAGCAGCCAATGGCCCTACCGTTGTATTTATGGGCAATAGAGCTGGTATTTATGACAACGATTTGAATTTACGTCCATCGACTAGACTTGTTGCCAAAAACGCTGGTATTCCCATGTTGATTGCGCAAGACGATACAGAGTTCAGCTTTGAAGTTGGCGCTAAAATCTTCAACCTTGGTCAATCAAATGCTGACAGTGTATATCTAAGAGCTACAATTACTGATCCTTCTTCGGCTTTAGTATATGACGAATTGGCTGGTCCATTTGCGCTACTTTCTGTAACTGGCAGTGCCATTGATAGTGTTAGCGTTCATCCTGATAGTGCAAGCAGCTTTCCATTATTTTCTCAACCAAGCTATAGTGCAGGTGCCTATACTTTAACTTATGAGACGTATAATGGCTCTTTCACTGATGATTTCGCTTCTGACAATATGATCAGCTCTAATTTTGTTTTCAACGATGAAATCTTCACTTACGCTCCAGTTGATGCTGAAACTATGCCCGAACCATCGGATTTTTATAGAGCATCAGAAACTGTAGCATTCACATCTTGTTTACATTTTCAAGATCCTAATGCAGCTAGACTTGCAGTAGAGGGTATCACTTTCGCAGCTACAAATAATACTTTTCCTTTAGTGGATGAATTAGTGGGTATTGAAGTGTATGAGTGGAATGATGAATTCGTAGACCTATCTGATCCTAATGTAACATTTGACGCTTTGAACCCAATTTTGATTTCTTCATACACTTACTCTGAAGACCTTCAAAGTGAGAATGTGTATTCTGAATTTGAAACACCAATCTTCTTAGAGAACGATGTTCGGTACTTATTCTGTACTCAAACATTCAATGAGAATATGTTCTTCGGTTTTAACACGAAACTTGAATATCTTCAAAATCAGGATCTCTATTTACAACCAATTAGTGTTATTAGTGCTGATGGAACTTGGAATTCAGTAGCTTTCGGAGCGGATGTTACTACTGCAATTGCAATGAATGTAATAGACACTGCTGAAGTAGTTATTCCTGTTGACACGACTGGAGAGCCGCAGGGAATTGGATCTACAAATAGTTTAAACACGTTTGTTTATCCTAATCCAACTCAAGACATCGTTAATATCAATGCTGACGCGAGTGGTATTGCTGATTTAACAATTTCTGATCTTACAGGTAAAACTGTTAGACAAGGACAGATCACTCTTAACAATGGTAAGAGCACTGTAAATGTCTCAGATCTTGAAAACGGTCTTTATATTTTCAACATAAGACTTGAAAGTGGTGAAACATCTAAGTTTAATATCATTAAACAATAGATTTTCTAAGACTTTATAAAAAAGGCGGCTCAATAGAGCCGCCTTTTTTTTGTCAATCTCACCATATAAACATTGTTGAAAGAAACAGATAATTTTCAACATCAAAGGAAGAATGGCAACCGTACATTTGCGAACTCTTCTAAACAAGGATATGCTCGAATACCCGAATACTATAAGTTCTAAGCTGCCCAAAGTCGGCACTACTATTTTCACTGTGATGAGCCAATTGGCGAAAGAAAATGATGCCATTAATCTTTCCCAAGGGTTTCCAGATTTCCCAGTGTCTCAATCACTAATTGATCTAGTATACAAATACATGAACCTTGGCTTCAACCAATATCCTCCAATGGCAGGGTTGTTGAAATTGAGAGAGACTATCGCAGAAAAAATAGAACGGCTGTACGGTTGTAGTTATAACCCCGAAGAAGAAATTACAATCACAGCTGGAGGAACTCAAGCATTATTTACGGCTATTATGGCCACTATAAATGAAGGAGATGAAGTAATCGTTTTTACTCCTGCTTATGACTGTTATGCACCAGCAATAGAGTTGGCAGGCGGAAAGCCTGTGTATGTCCAGCTAAAATCAAGCGACTATTCGATTGATTGGAAGCAGGTGAAAAAAGTGGTGTCACGGCACACAAAGATGATCTTGATCAATTCTCCTCACAATCCAAGCGGAGCCATTTTAAAATCATCGGATATCCAAGAACTAACTGGAATCACAAAAGACAATGACATCATCATTTTAAGCGATGAGGTATATGAGCACATTCTTTTCGATGGGGAAGAACATCACAGTCTTTCTCGCTACCCAGAGCTAGCAAAAAGAGCAATGATTGTTTATTCCTTTGGGAAAACATTTCATGTTACCGGATGGAAAACTGGGTATATCGTAGGCCCGAGCAATTTGATGGTTGAATTCAGAAAGGTTCATCAATTCAATGTTTTTACGGCCAATGCACCCATTCAATATGCACTAGCCGAATACATGAGTAATCCTGAGAATTACATGCATGTAAAAGACATTTACCAAGAGAAACGCGACATCTTTTTAAGCGCTGTCAAAGCCTCAAATTTCAAATTAAAACCAACCAAGGGTACCTATTTTCAACTCCTCGATTATTCAAAAATCAGTAATGAAGAAGATACCGAATTGGCCAAAAGACTCACTATAGAACATAAAATCGCATCTATTCCCGTTTCAGTTTTTTACCATAATCCCATTCAGAATAATGTGCTTCGATTTTGTTTTGCCAAAGAAAACGACACGTTAAAAAGGGCTGGTGATATACTTTGTAATATTTGAGTCAAAAAGGAAACATACTATCCGTTTCCATTCTTCAGCCAAACCTAGTGTGGGAAAATCGCGATGCGAACCTAAGGAGCATCGAAGATTTCTGCTCTACCGTTTCATCAACTGACCTTATTATTCTTCCTGAGATGTTTAGTACGGGTTTTTCCATGCAACCTGAGAACGTCTTTGAAACTATGGATGGCCCCACCGTTAAATGGATGGTAGCCTTAGCCAAAAAGCATTCTTCTGTTATTACTGGAAGCTTGATTATTAAGGAGGATTCCTCTTTTTTTAATCGTCTCATTTGGGCATCACCTGATGGTTCAACGCAGACTTATGACAAAAAGCACCTATTTAGTTTTGCTGGTGAAAACCAGCATTACTCAAGTGGGAATTCACGAGTAATTTTTAATCTGAAAGGATGGAAAGTATGTCCTCTCATTTGCTATGATCTTCGATTTCCAGTTTGGTCTCGAAATCAAAACTTAAATGGACTATCAAGTGATTTTGAATATGATATTCTGATTTATGTCGCAAACTGGCCCGAAGCCCGAAGAAAAGCATGGAAGACTCTATTAGAGGCTCGCGCGCATGAAAATCAATCATATGTAATTGGTGTAAATCGTGTCGGCAAGGATGCAAATCAAATTAATCATTCAGGCGACAGCTGCATAATTTCTCCTAAAGGAGAAACTCTTTTAGACTTCGAGGTTCTAGAGGAAGGAATCAAAACGATAGAATTGGATTTAAACGATCTGGAATCTTTCAGAAAGAAATTTGGCGCTTGGCGAGACAAAGATCAGTTCAGCATCACTTAGATTCTCTTTCATTTTTTAGCTCTGGACGGAGAATCCATTCAATTTCATTTTGCCAATTGCTCCTCACTTCAATTTCTTGATCGTAGATATAAACCTCTTCCGGCTGCTGGTGCTTCAGATATATGCCAGTGTCCCATTTACCATTTAAATTATTATCTGCAATGACACGAATTTGATATTTACCAGTTGCTAGGAGATCATAGCCTATCTTTCCTTTAGGTGAAACAATCTCTTCAAAAACAACATGACCATCTGTTTTTAATAATTGCCAGACATATTGAGATACTTGTCCTGGCAGGACATAATTAATAATAAGCTTTCCGAAATCTTCTTTTTTGGAAGCAATAAAACTATACTTCAACGTGTCATTAGTAAGACCAAATTTATCATATACCACAGAATCAGGAATAAACAGCCGATACTTGGCGCCTTCCTTCCACTTGTGATTGATTTGAATCCCCATTAAATCGCCTTCCACGTAATCTACCAAAGCACTTGTATCACCTTCCTCAATGAAAAATGAAGTGCTAAGATCAAAACTTTTCAGTGGCGTTTTTGATTTCAGCCTATAAGCACCAAAATGATTTACTCTTCCCGGGTTCTCCGCTTTTAGTGATAGACCTTGTTGTTTTGAGGATCCTTTCCTGATTTTACCCAATCGACTTTTTGGTTTACGGAAAAAAATTGTGTCGCTGAAACCTTGGACCTGAATATTAATCTTTAAAGAATCATAATCATCTGGCGCTTGAAACCAATATGCAACCGAATCATTTATCAAGTTCCATTCTGTTGTCCATTGAGAAATGTCTTTCCCGCTTAACTCAACTATCTTCAAAGTATCAACCGGTCGATTAAAAATGAACGTCAGACCTTTATTGTCAATTTGAGAAAACTCCTTCACAAACTGCAGGGTATCTTCCTGCTTAAACAGCCTAATGTCAGCAATCATGGAATTAATGGTATCATCAGGATTTTTCGACTCAATCATCTGATCAATAAAACCAATCGCCTCATCCGGTTGATCAAATAAGTAGCCATTGTTGACAGGCTCTAACGCAAATAATTTATAAGCTGCTGATGCCAAATACCTTAGATGATAGACGCCCTGTTCATCCGTTTTTGCAAAATAACGTGGAAGAGACTTATAGGGTAACGAATCAATGTCTTCAGGATAGAGCATTAACCAAACATCCTTTACTGGCTTTAGAGTAAAAGCATCTGCGACCCTTCCTTTAAGCTCAAACGAATCGATGTAATCCCCCGTTGAAAAAACAAATAGATTGCTGTCCAGAACATTTCCTTCATTATTATCTACAATTCCCTTTCCAAATTGAAACAAATAGGTTGTGTTTTGTAAAAGCGTATCAACCCAAGAAACGGTCACCTTCTTTCCACGCATTGTAAACTCTACAGGAGACTCAAACGGTGGCGTTACGATCAGCTCTTTAAGAGCTGAAGACACTCTTACATACTCATCAAACTCAAAATATATGCTCGAGCCATTATAATTAGTCGCTGTATTTAGAGGTGCTGACTCAAGAATTATGGGAGGATTAGCATCTTTTGGGCCTCCCGTTGGAGCAACTTGCTGCGCACATGAAATAAGCATGAAGACGCTTAATACAACCAGAATACTTCTATTACAATATCTTTCCAAGGTGAATGCAAAGTTTTTCGAGGTTATTACGATCAACATCATCAAACGCGTCAAGTTCAGTGCTGTCAATATCTAATACCCCTAAGACCTTTCCTGAATCTGAGATCATAGGAATGACTATTTCAGACTGGCTTAAGGCGCTGCAAGCAATATGTCCTGGATATTTATTTACATCTGGAACAATAATCGATTGCTCATTTTCCCACGCAGATCCGCACACACCTTTTCCTTTTTGAATTCGAAGGCATGCTACAGGTCCTTGAAAGGGCCCTACAATCAATTCACTTCCTTCCACTAAATAAAATCCAGTCCAAAAAAAGTCAAATGCCTCATGCAAGACTGCTGATACCGTTGCTAAAACCGCCACTCTATTCGACTCCCCTTTGACCAACGCCAATATCTGAGGAATTAATTGCTCATATTTCTCACTCTTAGACGAGCTTCGGTCGATATTGATACTTTCTGACAAGCAGCAAATATAGAAAGGCTAAAGGCTCATTAAACTGGATTCGGACATGCAATTGTTGCAATAGAAACTTTGGCTCCTGGAACCAATAATATGGCACTTGCACAAGCTTCTATGGTTGCTCCTGTTGTTACCACATCATCAACTAATAAAACATGTTTACCTGCTAAGAAGTCAGGCTCAGTAACAGCAAAATGCTCATTTACGTTGATCCATCTTTCGAAACGCCCCTTCTTGGTTTGACTTTCATTGGATCGGATTCTCTGAACCGCATTTAATCGAAAAGACTTATTCATCTCTTGGGCCAAACCAACTACAATTGAGTCGCATTGATTGTATCCTCTTTTTTTTAGTTTATCCTTATGCAAAGGCACGGGAACTATGACATCAATATCGCTGTACCAAGAGTCATCTAGCTCCTTTCCAAAATAACCACCTAAAATCTGCCCGACTTCGGGTCTAGAATTGTACTTCAATTGATGCATCATTTCCTGCACAATTCCGCCTTTAGTAAAGAATAAATAAGATGTAGCTCTGACCAATTTTATGCGTCCCCAAAATAGTCTTTCAACCGTGTTTTCATTTTGGCGCCAATAATACGTTCTCGGTAAATGAGCTCTGCAGTCATCACATATTGGGCTCTCACCTTCATCCAATGCCGACTTGCAACCAAAGCAATTGTAGGGAAATGCCAAATGACTTAAATCCCTCAAATATTTTATTAATTCGGAGGCCATTCCCCACTAAAATACAATTTTGCTTTTTTAAGCTTCTAAAATAATATTGATCAAAACCGCATTTACTTTGTTACATCAAAAAACAAACGCATTATGAAAACACTTTTTATCTCTTTATCCATCTTCGGCATGTTGATGTTGAGCTCAGACCAAACAATTTATCAATTCACAATGCCAGACATCGATGGCGAAGAAGTGAGTCTAAACGATTTCAATGGCAAAGTAGTTCTTGTTGTAAATGTGGCTAGCAAATGTGGTCTCACACCACAATATGAAGACCTTCAAAAACTTTATGATGAAAAGAAAGATAAAGGTTTAGTTATTCTAGGGTTTCCAGCCAATAATTTCATGGGTCAAGAACCTGGAACTGAAGATGAAATAAAGTCTTTTTGCCAAAAAAACTACGGTGTTTCCTTCCCTATGTTCTCTAAAATTTCAGTAAAAGGTGATGATATGCATCCGCTGTATCAATTTCTTACCAAAAAAGAAATGAATGGTGTAATGGATTCCAATGTTAAGTGGAACTTTCAGAAATACTTAATAAACCGAAAAGGAGAACTTGTTGAAATGATTCCTCCACCAAAGTCGGTTTTAAACGATGATGTCATAGCTCAAATTAACAAGCTACTCACAGAAGGTTAATATTCTAAAACTGAGTAAAGGTTAAATACTATATTTGGCCGCTACTTTGGGGGATTAGCTCAGTTGGCTAGAGCGCTTGCATGGCATGCAAGAGGTCATCGGTTCGACTCCGATATTCTCCACATTTTTAATCAAGCCTAAGCAATCCTGCTTAGGCTTTTTTATTGAATTGGGACGAAATCTAATACTCCATACTTGACCTTCAACTTCTTTTCACGTCCTTCATATATTGAATTCTAAGATATTTGTATAATATGAGCTCTTACTTAAGATATTCATTCTTTCTTTTAGTCTTTTCGTCCTTATTTATTTTAGGTTGCAAAAAAGAAGATGAGGAAGAACCACCACCCACGGAATTTCTAACCAATGAATTCTGTGAAGACTCTTGCTATTTCAAGAATGATGGAGATTGCGATGATGGTGGACCTGGTTCATCCAGTGATTATTGCAAATACGGCACTGATTGCACCGATTGTGGCACTAGAGTCGTTTTAACCCCTAAGAGATGATTACCAAGCTCCGTTTACTGCTTGTTGTTCTGGTTTTTTGCATGGGCTCCAATGGTTGCAAGGAGCAGTTTTGTGACGATACTTGCTTTTGGCCTGCAGATGGCGAATGCGATGATGGTGGACCCGATTCAGTAAATGATTATTGTCAATTTGGAACAGATTGCACAGATTGTGGCACGCGAACGGAACAATAACCTTCACCAATTGTCTGCTTGGGCGCTTTCTTAGGATTGGTTTATCAATGCTTATTCAGAAAGTAATCAGACAGCATCTTGCCCTCGATTAATTTATAATTTTGCCGCCCAATGAGAATAGAGGTTTTAAAATCAAAGATTCATCGCGTTCATGTGACTGATAGTCATTTGGACTACATAGGGAGTATCGAAATAGATCAAGCACTTATGGAAGCTGCTAATCTCATCGAAGGAGAAAAGGTGCAAATCGTCAATATCAATAATGGAGAGCGATTTGAAACTTATGTGATCACAGGTAAACGAAACTCTGGTGCGATAAGTCTAAATGGGCCGGCCGCCAGAAAGGTGATGAAAGGCGACATTATCCTAATTATTTCTTATGCTTCAATGGATTTTGAAGAAGCCAAGAAATTCAAGCCATCGGTCATCTTTCCAGATGAAAAGACAAATTCGTTGATATCTTGAATAAGCGAGTGAAATCAGCACTTCAGGTGCTTTTCTCTTTAACATTAGGGTTCTTCCTGATTTGGTTTATCTATAAAGACCTTACGGAAGAAGACAAATCCAATATGCTTAATTCAATTAAGGGAGCCAATTATTGGTGGCTTCTTGGCTCAATGCTAGTAGCTGTGTTAAGCCATGTTTTTAGAGCATATAGGTGGAAGTACCCGCTTGAGGCATTGGATATCAAAATAAATCTTGCAAATAGGTTTGCTGCGGTTATGATCGGATACATTGCCAACCTAGCTTTTCCTAGACTTGGAGAAGTGACGCGATGTGCTGTTTTATCGCGGTATCAAAAGCACCCATTCGAAAAGCTTTTTGGAACCGTCATCGCAGAGCGCGTGGTAGATGCCGTGATTCTTCTTCTTCTTATCATCTTGGCGGTAGTAATGCAGTACAGCATTTTACAACAATTCTTATTAGATGCATTTGGTCCTTTAGAAGAAAAAGTGCAAACTTTTGTTTTGCTAGGGATTGCTGGAGTTTTGGGCGTAGCAGCGGTATTGGTTGGTTGGCAATTTATTACTCGATCTAAACATCCATTTGCATTAAAAACTAGAGAGAAGATAACGGGACTTGTAGATGGGTTTGCAACCATAAAGAACATGAAAGGTCAGGTTCAATTCTATTTTCATACAATAATGATTTGGGGTTGCTATGTACTGATGTTCGTTCTTTCATTCCAGAGTTTTCCTGAAACAGCTGATGTTCCATTTGGAGGTATGCTGGCTTCGTTTGTTCTTGGCGGATTATCTATTGTTGCTGTTCAAGGAGGTCTAGGTGCTTATCCCTTGGCCATAATGCTCATCCTCTCTTTGTATGGTGTTTCTGAGAATACTGGATACGCATTTGGATGGATCGTTTGGACAATTCAAACGGCCATGATCATTTTGCTCGGTTTCATATCCATGCTCATTATGCCTTTGTTAAACGCAAGTAGTAACTTGGCCGCTGATGAATCCAAGTAATCCATATTCATGTATTTATTCCCTTCAAGAACTGATTACAATTCGCAAGAATTGGACTAAATCAGGAGATCGCATAGTGTTTACAAATGGTGTTTTCGACCTTATTCACCCAGGTCATATTTTATACCTTGAAGAAGCCGCACAATTAGGAACGAAACTTATTATTGGTTTAAATTCCGACACTTCTGCGAAAACACTTAATAAAGGTGATCATAGACCCATCAATGACGAAATAGCCCGAGCTATCGTAATTTCTGCATTGAAGTCAGTTGATGCTGTTGTTTTATTCGATGAATCAACACCTATTAGCCTGATTGAAGCAATCAAACCAGATACCCTAGTGAAAGGTGGAGACTATTCTATCGATCAAATTGTTGGCGCGGATATTGTCATTGCCAATGGAGGTCAAGTTAAAACATTACAGTTTGTAGAAGGTTATTCTACTACAGCTATCGAACAAAAAATTCAATTAGCTCTTTTAAAGAAATAATGGAACAATCGATCAATCAGATACAAGACGAGATTATTGATGAGTTTGGCTTTTTCAGCGAATGGATGGAGAAGTATGAGCACATCATTGAATTTGGCAAAGATTTACCTGAACTGGATGGAGAACTGAAGTCTGAAGAAAATCTCGTAAAAGGCTGCCAAAGCAGGGTTTGGCTTCACGCAGAACAAAAGGACGAAAAACTCGTTTTCAGTGCAGACAGCGATGCAATCATTACAAAAGGTTTGGTTGGACTAATGGTTAGAGTATTATCTGATCATACACCCGAAGAAATCTCAAAAAGTGAGTTGTATTTTATAGATAAAATTGGTCTGAAAGAGCATTTATCTCCTAATCGAGCAAATGGACTTTCTTCAATGATCAAAAAAATGAAATTTTACGCGATTGCCCACTTGGCAAAAACAGATAAAGGATAATGGAACCAGCACTAAAAAAACAACTAGAAGAATCAATCATTCAAGCGATGAAAACCGTTTATGATCCTGAAATTCCGGTTGATATTTACGAATTAGGCTTGATCTATGAGATCAAAATCAATGAAGACTTTGAGGCTACAATTTATATGACTCTTACCTCACCTAGCTGCCCAGTTGCAGAAAGTTTACCGTTGGAAGTTGAACAAAAAGTTGCCGGAGTAGAAGGAATAAAATCGGCCTCAATAGAACTCACTTGGGAGCCACCATGGGATAAAGATATGATGAGTGAAGAAGCACTTGTTGAACTTGGGATGATCTAAAATGGAGGAAATTGAAAACAAGGTAGCCAAGAGTGGATTAGTCACTTTAGAGCTGGAAGAATTGAAGCCCAATTGGAATATTGTAGGCTTTGACATGAAGGATGTGCTTTGGCAAGGTTTAGCTCTAAAGGAAAAAGATTTTCGAGAATTTGTTAAAACAAATAACTGGTCTGCGTTTGAGTCAAAATCTGTATTCATTTTTTCTAGTGTTGATGCCATCATTCCTACTTGGGCATTTATGCTGCTATCCGCATCCCTAACTGAGTATTGCGAAACCGTGGTAGTTGGTAAAAAAGAAGACTTAGAATTGGTGCTTTGGAGAAAGCTAATTGACGCCCTAGATCTTAACGACTTCAAAGACCAAAGAGTTATTGTTAAAGGCTGCAGTGACGAAACGATTCCAGAAACCATATACTTTGAACTGTCAAGTAAGCTTGTTACCGTTGTTAAGTCACTGATGTTTGGAGAACCATGCTCTACCGTTCCTATCTATAAAAAAAATAGCCCCAAATAAATTCGGGGCTATCGTCTCTCAGTTAATCGGGACTCAGTCGATCCACTGTACATAAGCATAAATTTCTTGTTCGTCAAGCATCGCCACCTTCTGTCCATTAAGGTATTTATTGACTTCAGCATAGGGATATCCACCTGATTGAAGTTCTTGAGCATAAGATTCTGCTTTGTCCATGCTTGAGAAAAGGCCTGCGGAGTATGCATAATGATAATTAGGCATAACTTCAAAACTCAATATCTCATCCATCTCATTGATTAAGCGATGACCTTGAGGTGTCTCAAATGTTTGAAAATAGACGGAGAATGAGACGGCCTCTTCGTAGATATCACCCGTGACATCGCGATCATTATGATTACCAAGCAACACAAAAGCATCTTGCGCTGAAATACTGCGTTGATTAAAAAATGGTACAAGTGATACATCCGACTTTCGTACAGACTTTGGAAGTTTTGGCAAACTAGCCAAAGCATCTTCTAAACTTCTATACTCTCCTAATACACTTACGAGTTTATCATCTGATCTCACAATAGAGAAGTCTTCGTTACTCCATGTACCGTGAACTTGTTGAGTTTCAATTCTCCATTGAAAAACAAGGTGTTTTGGTAGTTCTGGATTATGGATTTTGTTTTGTGCAGAAACTGCAGAAACCAACGCCAAAAGAAGAATCAAAACAAAAAATACTGGTGCTAAAGCTTTCATAACATTAGAGTTTTATTAGGTTAAACTGATTGTTAGTGGGTCTACCTAAATTCCAATGTTTAAGGGGGAAAAGAACTGATCTGAGATAAAGACTACGATCTGAATAAAATAGTTGCCTGAATGTTTTGAGAAAATGAATATTTGTAGAATATAATTCTGTTTTCACTCCTAACGGCAAATATAATTCGATGAATACACCAATAGCTTCGACTTAAGCGCAAATAAAATTTTCAATAAACCTTAATTGAGATGGAAAGAATGCTTCTGACTTAAAAATCTAGTAAGCTCTTACTCGTTTTCCTTCGAAATAATTAACGAAAGCTCGATTCACAACCCTGTTACCTCCGGTGGTTGGATAGTTACCACTAAAATACCAATCACCAGTGTGATCTGGACAGGCCTTATGGAGGCCATCAATGGTTTGATAAATAATCTCGACCTCCGCCTTTATCTCGGCTGGTCTCAACAATTCAGCAATCTTAGCGGAAATCTCTTCATCCGTAAATTGTTCGTAGATTTTCTGAACGTGGTTATGCTGATTATGACTATTTGAAGATTCTAACTCCTTCAAGCACATCTCATAAACATCCTTAATAACTTGCTCTTTACCACGTTCTTTCAACAATGCAATTGCCGCTTGAAAAGCCACAAAATCTTGCAATAGACTCATGTCTATTCCATAACAATCTGGATATCGAATTTGTGGTGCACTCGAAACAACTACAATTTTCTTAGGCCCCAAACGATCCAAAATCCTTAGAATACTTTGTTTCAGTGTTGTTCCTCTAACAATGGAGTCATCAATTATAACAAGGTTGTCTTCTCCCTTAATAACAGTGCCATAGGTAATATCATAAACATGGGCTACTAAGTCATTTCTATCACTGTCTTGGGTAATAAATGTTCGAAGCTTCGCGTCCTTAATGGCTACTTTCTCGGCCCTAACGCGTTCATTCAATATCTTTCGAAGAGCTTCTTTATCAGTGGTATCAATCTTAGCAATATCTTCCAGTTTTCGCTCATTGTGAACCTCTTCTAGGCCTTTCAGCATTCCATAATAAGAAACCTCTGCTGTGTTTGGTATGAAAGAGAAAACAGTATTCTTCATATCAGAACCAATACTTCGAAGAATATGAGGAACTAAGGTTCTGCCAAGTTCCATTCTCTCACGGTATATGTCTAAATCACTACCTCGAGAGAAATAAATACGTTCGAAAGAACAAGATTTCTTTTCGCCTGGCTGACGAATCATATCCATGCTCACCTCTCCGTTTTTCTTAATTATTAGCGCATGTCCAGGCTCAACTTCATGAACCAATTCATGCGAAACATTAAACGCAGTTTGGATAACAGGTCTTTCACTTGCAACTACAACTACCTCGTCATCTTTATAGTAAAAAGCAGGACGTATACCATTTGGATCTCGCAGAACGAAGGCATCTCCATTTCCTATCATACCAGCCATCGCATATCCACCATCAAAATCTTCAGCAGCACGAACCAGGATATTTCTGATATCCATGTTCTTTGAAATCATGGACGTTATCTCCATGTTCTCATATCCCAACCTTTTATACTTGGCAAAGAGTGTTTCATTCTCTTCATCAAGAAAGTGTCCAATTTTTTCTAAAACAGTAACGGTATCCGCTTTTTTCTTTGGATGCTGTCCCAAAGAGAGTAACAAATCAAATTGCTCATCAACATTGGTCATATTGAAATTACCTGCTAACACCAGGTTACGGGTCATCCAATTATTTTGACGCAAAAATGGGTGACAGGCCTCAATGCTATTCTGACCATAGGTTCCATATCGCAAATGACCCAAGAATACTTCACCTGTAAATGGAGCATTCGACTTTAACCATTCTGGATTATCAAGCATCGACTCATCGCCTGCTGCGCGTTCTTTTACCCGTTGCTTTATACCGCCATAAACATGGTCAAAAATATCTTGAATGGGTTTATTGCTGTTGGATCGATGCCGAGAAATGTATCGGTTTCCAGGTTTTACATCAAACTTAATATTTGCCAAACCAGCGCCATCTTGCCCTCTATTGTGCTGTTTCTCCATAAGGAGATACATCTTGTTGAGGCCGTAAAATGACGTGCCGTATTTCTCACGGTAAAAATCGAGTGGCTTGAGGAGTCGGATGAGTGCTATACCGCACTCGTGCTTAATTTGATCGCTCATTGTCTTTAGAGGTGGCAAAGGTATCAAGATTTTGATGCTTTAAGAACTCGAAATTAACTTCTGAGTAACAGCAACTAATTACTCATGCAATGCGTCTAAAACTTAGCGTTTGAAAACCAAATCACTACTTTAGAAGGTTCAAACATTTTGAAAGTATTTCTCTGTTCCATATTGATTTTGATTTCTTCGGTATCCGCCATTGTTGCGCATGAATCCGAAGAACAATTTGGCGAACTGAAATTCGAAGAAAACAAAGGACAACTTCCATCTCATATTTTATTCAGAACCTATGTACCTGGTGGAGCCGTTTTTCTTGAAGGGCAAACCCTCACTTTTAATCTTACTAGGCTTTCTGAATTAGAAGCATACTCAAAATTCAAGCATGGCGAAGACGTCAAAATGCCTGACACATTGCACGGTCATGCTTTCAAAATCCATTTAAAAAACAGTCAGAAGCCTTCGTCCATAGAAGTTAAAAATCAATGGCCAGATTATGTCAATTACTATTTAGGAGATGATGAATCGACTTGGGCCAGCGGAGTAGCACAATATTCTGAAATAATTTTTCGAGGAATCTACCCCGGAATTGACGTCAGATACTATTCGATTAATCAAAACTTCAAGTATGATTTCATCATACACCCGGGGGCCGATCCTTCTCTCATACAAATGGAATATGAAGGGGTTAATGATCTCAAACTTGGTTTCGGAAGTTTATTGATTGAAACCTCGGTTGAGCAAATAGTTGATCAAAAACCAGTGTCATGGATTGGTTTAAATGAAAATAAAAGATTCATTGAAAGCAGCTACCGTCTGAGTAAACCAGAAGGAAACCCTATCGTTTCTTTCGATGTTGAATCAAATAATCAAGAGCAAGTTACGATAGACCCAACACTTATTTTTAGTTCATATACTGGATCTACAATCAATAATTGGGGCTCAACAGCAACGTATGACTCATTAGGAAATATGTATGCTGGTGGATATATGCTCTCAACTGGTGGTTCTGGTGCAGGTTATCCTACCACAACTGGGGCCTACCAAGTTACGTTTGCTGGTGGAACAGGAAGCCTTCAAACCGACATGGCCATTTCAAAGTTTAATGCATCAGGAAATGCTTTAGTCTATTCCACTTACCTAGGAGGAAATGGAAATGAAATCCCCCACAGTTTAGTAGTAAACGATGACAATGAATTATATGTTCTAGGAACAACCTCAAGCACTAATTTCCCAACTTCAGCGGGTGCATTTGACGGCACTTTTAATGGTGGAACCACAATAGGCACGATCGGAGCGAATAGCAACTCGAGTCAAATACAATATACTGGAGGTTCAGATATTGTAATTACAAAATTCAATGCCTTTGGAACAGCGCTATTAGGCTCTACTTATGTTGGAGGCAGTGGAAATGATGGTATTAACATGAGCGATACTCTTCAAAAAGCTTATTCCGATGAATTTAGAGGAGAAATAATTGTGGACCAAAACGACAATTGCTACGTTGCAACAAGCACAGGTTCTAGTGATTTCCCAATCGTAAATGGTTTTCAAAACACTTATGGAGGCGGCATAACAGATGGAGTAATTTTTAAATTTAATTCAAACCTTAGTGCCTTGCTTTGGTCTAGTTTTATTGGCGGAGCAGAAGCTGACGCAGCCTATTCGGCTCAGTTTGACCCTAACTTTAATGTATTCTGCACTGGTGGAACAATAAGCACCAACTTTCCGACAACTGCGGGGGTTATTCACACCAGCTATCAAGGAGGAATTACAGATGGATGGCTGGCTAAAATCAGTAATAATGGTCAAACGCTGTTATCGTCAACGTTCATCGGAACCAATGATTACGATCAAAGCTTTTTCGTTCAGTTAGACTTATCAGGATTCGTTTATGTGGTTGGTCAAACTTTAGGCAATTATCCCATTACTCCAGCCTCAGTCTACTCAGTAAACAATAGTGGTCAATTCTTGCATAAACTCACCAATAATTTACAATCGACAATATTCTCTACCCAATGGGGGTCAGGGAATGGAAATATCAATCTCTCCTTAACCGCATTTCTTGTCAATGAGTGCAACAATATTTTCGTTTCTGGATGGGGTGGATCTTTGTTTGGAGTTGCTGCTTCAACTTCACCAGGCGGAACAACCACAACTGGATTACCAACTACCACTAATGCATATAAACCAACAACAGATGGTCACGATTTCTACTTTATAGTTTTTGAAGACAGCGCAGCCAGCTTGCTTTTCGCCAGTTTCTTTGGAGGCAATACCGGAAATGCCGGGGGTGAGCATACTGACGGTGGAACGAGTCGTTTTGACAAGAAAGGAATCATTTATCAATCGGCATGTGCAAGTTGTGGTCAAGCAAGTTCATTCCCTACCACTACAGGTGCTTATGCAACCGCGAAACCCGCATCTGCATCTTGTAATCTTGCCGCCCTTAAATACGACTTGGTGACCTTAATAGCCGAAGTTGATATTAATGGGCCAGCAGAAGTTTGTGTTGATGATTCTTTGCAATTTATTAATGACAGTTTTGGTGGATCACTGTACATGTGGGATTTTGGAGACGGCACTGTCAGTGACGAATTTGAACCAAAACATGCATATTCAAACGTTGGCACCTACGATGTGGTGCTCGTCATAATGGATTCCGTGAGTTGTGTATTTTCAGATACTGACTCGATTCAAGTTACTGTGAATCCCGGGCCAATTGCCGTAGTCCCAAATTACCCCAAAGTTTGCGCTGGAGATCTAGTTCAACTCAATGCATCGGGAGGTGATACATACTCTTGGTCACCTTCAACTGGATTAAGTGATCCAAATATTGCGAATCCCGTTGCAACGGTCACTGAACTAAAAACTTATGTGGTATCGGTAGAGGATAGTTGTGGAGTCGATACGGCTTGGGTTACGCTGCGCATATTTCCGGATAATACTGATGCCATTGGAGACACCTCTATATGCCAAGGACTATCGGGTGAATTATGGTCCAGTGGTGGTGTGAGCTACAGCTGGTCGCCAGGATTTTACCTCAGTTCAACCAATGTTTCTAATCCGATTGTTAGTCCAGACAGCACTATTGATTATACCCTTTCTATAATAGACTCTTTTGGATGCGAAAAAGAATACCCGATCACGGTGTTTGTTGATGGCTTTGTGCCTCAAGTTCAAGCCTGGGGAGACACATCAGTTTGCTCTGGTGATAGGATTTTATTGACGGCTAAGGGAGCAGCAGGATATGAATGGTTTCCAAAAGAGACTATTCTAAATCCATTCTATAATTCGACACCTGCATATCCCGAGGAAACCACAACCTACGTTGTTATCGTTCAAAACTCCTGTGGTAAAGCATCAGACTCAGTACAGGTAATTATCAACCCCATAAACCTCAATATCTCCGTAGATACAGCTGTTTGCTTTGGGGATACAGTAAATTTATCAGCCAGCGGAAGTTATACTTACAAATGGTCAGGTCCCGCATTTGAAGTGCCGAGCTATTCGGCCAGACCAAGCATTACTCCTGCAGAAAGTGGATGGTATAAAGCAGAAGGAAGTAATCTAGAGAATTGCTCCAAATCAGATAGCCTTTACGTTGAGGTATTTCCGATGCCTGAATTGAAAATAGCATCGAATGAAGACACCATAACTGGACTTGAAAACGTGTTGCTTGTAGCGGAGTCCAATGCAGAAAACTATTGGTCTTCAAAAGGCTATTTGCCTTGCATTAATTGTGATTCAATATTGGTTTACCCTAGGGTCAAAACAGTTTACAAGGTGCAAGCCATTGACAGCAACGGATGCAGCCTTAGTGACTCCATTTCTGTTTCACCGATCAGTTTGATTTTTGCTCCGAACGCGTTCAGTCCTGATGGAGATGGTGTAAACGATCTTTTTAGGGTTAAAGGACACCATATTGATCACTATCAAATACAGATTCTCAACCGATGGGGAGAAGAAGTCTACCGCAGTAATGATATTTCTGCTGGATGGAATGGCAAGAAATACAACCTTAGCTCAGATTCACCTATTGGATCATATACTTTCAAAATAGAGTATTCCGTTTACCCTATTCAAGAACTTTTCGAAGTGGGAACTATAAACCTTATCAGGTAAACTTTGGATCGGTCTCCATAACATGTCCACATTTATTGCATGTCCGCATATCCTCACTAGCATAGAACTCCTTAAAGCGAGGTAAAAAGTCTTGTTCAATATCCTTCAAGTGAAAGTATGTCTCGTGCAATTTATTGTTGCATTGGTCACAAAACCACATTAGCCCATCGCGATGCATTGACTCTCTAACTCTTTCGATTACCAGACCCACTGAACCTTCAGAACGACCTGGGCTGTGCGGAACTTTTGGAGGTAATAAGAACATATCACCAGGTCCCAGTGGAACATCAACCGGCTTGCCGTCTTCTTGAATTCGAACATTGATATTTCCTTCCAATTGATAGAAGAGCTCTTCTGTTTCGTTGTAGTGATAATCTTTTCGAGCATTTGGACCACCCACAATCATGACGATATAATCTGAACCTTCAGGATAGAGATTTTTATTTCCGACCGGTGGCTTTAAAAGATCACGGTTTTCTTCTATCCACTTCTGCAAGTTGAATGGTTTCTTAATGCTCATGATTTCAATATTAGATGATAAAAATAGAAAAGGCAGCCGTGTGGCCGCCCTTTTTCATCAAATAGATTTTTCAACCATCTAAGGTAATATCAATCTAAACCCTTTGCCATGCTCATTGATGATTTTCACTCCTTCATCTTCCTTTAAATATTTGCGAAGCTTTGCGATGTAAACATCCATACTTCTAGAGTTGAAGTAGCTATCATCACCCCAAATGGCTAGCAGAGCTTGAGAACGATCTAGCAACTGATTAGAGTGCTGTCCAAGCATTTTCAATAGGGCATTTTCTTTTGATGTCAGGTGTTGTTCCTTTCCATCTATTACCAAGACTTGGTTTTTAAAATCGAACTTAAATTTCCCCAATTCAAAAACCGTCTTTTCCTCAATTTTCTCTTCACCCTTTGTCCTTCTTAGAATTGCCTTCAACCTCATGAGCAGTTCCTCCATAGAGAAAGGCTTTGTGATATAATCGTCTCCCCCACTCTTAAAGCCTTCCAGTGTGTCTTCTTTCATCGATTTCGCTGTCAAATAGATGATAGGGATGCTCTCGTTTGCATTTCTAATTTCTTTTCCAAGCGTAAAACCATCCTTTTCTGGCATCATGACATCGAGCACACAGCAGTCGAAATCACCATTCGCGAATTTCTTCCACCCTTCTATACCATTCTTGGCTAAAGTAGCCTCGTAACCTTTTGCTTCGAGGTATTCCGTTAGAATTAATCCCAAGTTAGGATCATCTTCTGCTACTAAGATTTTAGTCTTTTCCGCTTTTGTTACTTCATTTTCCATAATTGGCTGATATTAGTGGTAATTCGATGTAGAAAGTACTTCCTTTTTCCAACTGACTTTCCACAGAAACTGTTCCTCCATGTCGTTCAGTGATGATTTTTACATAACTCAATCCGAGACCAAAGCCTTTAACGTTGTGAACGTTTCCTGTAGGCACTCGATAAAGTCGATCAAATATTTTCTTCAGGTTATCTGATGAGATTCCAATTCCCTCATCCTGCACTGAAAGTAATATAGTTTCTCCAGTTTGTTTTGTGGAAATAGTAATACGAGGAGCATTCTTAGAATATTTCACCGCATTGTCCAACAAATTGTAAATCACATTGGTGAGGTGATTTCTATCAAACTCAAATATGTGGTCGGTTGCATTCAAATGCAATTCCACTTTACCTCCACGCTCTTTCAATTGTATCTGATACTTCTCAATGACTTCTTTTAGCAGCGCGTGTAAATCACCTTCTTCCCTTTTCAGCTTGAAGTCACCCTTATCCAACACCGCGCTCTGCAGCACTTCTTCTACGAGTAAACCAAGGCGCTTATTTTCGGTATTGATAATATTCAAATAGCGATTTTTTATAGTCTCAACCTTCGCTAGCTCTGGATCGCTAAGTGCTTCACATGCCAGGCTTATAGTAGATATTGGCGTTTTCAGCTCATGCGTCATATTGTTTATGAAATCATTCTTGATGACGCTATTTTGCTTTTGAAGAAGGATCGTTCTAATCGAGTTATAAGATGTCCAAATAAGAGCCATGACCAAAATAAGCGAAACCGCCAGCAAAGCCCAAAGGCTGTTCAATATATATCCGCTTTCATTCGGAAAGTAGATCTTTAAAAAATAAGGAACCTGAATGACGTCATTAGGAAATAAGCGGGCCGATGATGTCGACTCTCTTAATTTATTTTCATGCTCATCATGACCAAAAACCATTTCACCAGATTGATCAAACACTCCCATTTCATAATGCAGAGACAGCCCGTGTCTCTTTAATGCCATTTTTAAAAGTGAGTCCACGATAAGTGGATCAACTCTTTCATCAATGGGTTGATTTACATCTACCTCAATCAAACTTTGCACGATGTCTCCAAGGAATGCCTTTTTGGTATTGACTCTTTCTCGCAGACTTTGGACATCTGTATTAAGAGGATCCATTTTATGCTCAAGTTCTAGGTCAATCGAGTCAGCCGTAATCATTCTGAGACTCAATTCATCATCAAAGTTTTTTGCAAACGGCAAGTCATTGACAGAGTATGTAATCGTCTTTTGAGCCTTCTGATCTCCATTCTCTTCTTCGACTCTTACTGTCACCTTATCACCAACACGATCAATGTTTCGGCTCATGACATATTGAACCAACGAGTCATCTGGAGGAAAAGATGTTTCATCGCTATTCTCATCTTCTATGAAAAGATATTTGGCCTCTTGATGAGATTTAATCTTGGTAAGCATCTCATGCCTTTCAACCAAATCAACCACATCATTCAACGCTTCTGAAGCACCCCTTGAAATTCTATCCCGCTCTAAATCAATGGCATTTGTGATCCAATAAATCTGAATACCAATAAGCCCGGCTAAGGCTAAGGCAATTACTATTACAATATTTCTGAGCTGCTGATGATTCATTGATCGCAGACAAATGTAAAATCGCAGTCACGTACAAGCGCTTGTTTAACAGTACTTAACATTGGTTAACCGCCCATTAACAAAGGAGTTCAGAAGGTGAGTTTATGTTTGAATTTCTAAAACCAACCTATGAAAAAGCCACTTTTTATCGCTGCCATGTTGCTTGGATTAACTTCCATTTCATTCGCGCAATCTTCCTCACAGCACGAAGAAAAAAACATTAAAATAATCATCGAAGAAGACGTAAACGGCAAGACGACAACAACAGTGCTCGAAGGCGAAGAAGCCGAAGAGTATCTTGAAAAAATGGATAAAGAATTGGAGGAAGAAATTTCAATTCACCTAGAGCATTCTCTTAATGACCTTGAAAAGAACATTGAAATAAGTCTTGAGGTCTTAGAGAAAGAACTCGATGCCATTGATTGGGATGAGTACAGTGAGAAAATTGAAATCAAGATTGAAAAGATCACGGACGAAATACATACCAAAATCCTTGAATCTCAACCCCACTAATACGGTAAAGCACTACCAGTCATAATTCTCTATTTTCTCTGTTTAGTTAGGTTAAAAGCCCTGTCATCAATGATCGGGGCTTTTTTTATTAAACTACATTTGAGGCAAGACTTTGAACTATGGAAAAGCTGCTGAATTACATCAACGGAGAACTCGTTGAACCAAAAAAAGGTGAGTACTTCGATAATATAGAACCAGCCACTGGTAAAGTATATAGCCTTATTCCAGACAGCGATATTGATGATGTAAATGCAGCCACCGCTGCCGCAAAAGCTGCTTTCCCGATCTGGAGTAGGATGAGTATTCAAGAGCGCTCGGATATATTATTACGTGTTGCTAAACTTATTGGAGAACGACAAGAAGAATTGGCACAAGCGGAAAGCAGAGACAATGGAAAGCCATTGAAATTGGCTCGCACAGCAGATATTCCTAGAGCTCAAGCTAATTTTCATTTTTACGCTACGGGTATTTTGCATTATGCTTCAGAATCGCATTCAATGGGCGACTTGGCGATCAACTATACACTTCGTCAACCGATAGGAATTGCCGGATGCATTTCTCCATGGAACCTCCCGCTCTATCTTTTCAGCTGGAAGATCGCTCCGGCCTTGGCAGCAGGAAATACGGTTGTCGCTAAACCATCTGAAGTAACTCCTTATACGGCCTACTTGCTTTCTAAAATTTGCATCGATGCTGGAATGCCCAAAGGCGTGTTGAATATTGTGCACGGATTAGGACCAAAAGCCGGAGCTGCGATAATCGAGCATAATGACATTCCAATGATCAGCTTTACTGGCGGTACAGCAACGGGTGAATGGATTGCGAGAACAGCTGCGCCAAAGTTCAAAAAGCTAAGCCTTGAATTGGGAGGTAAAAACCCCAATATCATTTTCGCAGACTGCGATTTTGAGGACATGATGAAAACAACCGTTCACTCATCATTCGCCAATCAAGGTCAAATTTGCTTATGCGGTTCCAGAATTTTGGTTGAGCGGCCTATCTATGAGAAATTCAAAGATGAATTTGTGAAACGAGTGAAGGCTTTGAAGGTGGGAAACCCTAAGGACAATGTCAACTTAGGAGCAGTGGTAAGTAAACCACACATGGAAAAAGTATTAAGTTATGTAGAGCTTGCTAGAGACGAAGGTGGAACCGTTCTCACAGGTGGCAAGCGAGCAGAAGTTGGAGGAGAATTTTCAGAAGGATATTTCTTGGAACCAACCATCATTGAAGGATTATCACACACTTGCCGAACCAATCAAGAAGAAATTTTCGGACCAGTTGTTACCATCATGCCATTTGACACGGACGAAGAAGCATTGATGATGGCCAACAGCACAAAGTATGGTTTGGCCAGTACCGTTTGGACAAGCAACCTGAAAAGAGCGCATACCATTGCTCGAGAATTGCATACCGGAATAGTCTGGATCAACTGCTGGTTGTTGCGCGATTTACGCACACCTTTTGGTGGAGTAAAAAGCTCTGGCGTGGGCCGTGAAGGCGGTTTTGAAGCGCTTCAGTTTTTTACGGAACCGAAGAATGTGTGTGTGAAGTATTAAATTGAATGAAAGTGGGCACTCTCCACTTTCACCAGCATGCTGTGGTAGCTTTTGTACCAGCGTTTCATGCCTTCGAATTTGGCTTTTTGATGGGTGAGGTCTTTGCGCCATTCGTCAATGGATTCTTTGTCTCGCCAATAACTGATGAACGAGCCTCGTCCTTCAGATTTGTGGCTTTCGTAGCCTAAAAAGCCGTCAATTTTATAGACAAAATCCAATGTGATTTCATCCATTTCTTGATAACCCTCCAAGTCATCACTCAAGAAATAATTGAAGATGTTGGCGTAGTAAGGTGCCTCAGGAATGTGATCGTTTTTCCAAACAATCATCGTTATGCGCTTTGATCTATTTTTTTGACCATTGTCAAAATCGTAGCAATGGCCACTGTCTCACCTTCATCGTCATACATGTCGACTAAGAACTTTACGATTCCTTTTGCGATATCATCTTCACTGCGCTTTTCTTGATCGATTTTTTCTTTAACCGTAAAGCGAACACCAACCGTTGTTCCGAAATAAACAGGCTTCGTAAAACGCGCTTGCTCCACTCCATAGTTGAGTAAAACTGGGCCTTTCTTAGGATCAACAAATAATCCTGCTGCTTTTGAAAGCAAGAAATAACCGTGTGCAACGCGCTGCTCGAAAATGGTTCCATCTAAAGAAGTCGCATCTACGTGAGCATAGAAATTATCTCCGCTAACATTGGCGAAATTGATAATGTCAGCCTCTGTAACCGTGTGTTTATGCGTAAACACAGTATCACCAACCCTCAATTCTTCAAAGTGCTGACGGAAAACATGTGGATTAGCTTCAGGCATATCAGCACCCACTTGGAACTGCTCTGTAATTCGCGTGATCGTTTCTGGGTGACCCTGAATAGCTGTGCGTTGCATGTAATGCTTCACACCTCTCACTCCACCCATTTCTTCTCCACCACCAGCGCGCCCAGGACCTCCATGGCTCAACAACGGCATTGGCGATCCATGACCAGTACTTTCCTTGGCACATCGCTCATTTAAGACCAATATTCTACCATGAAGGTGTGCTGTGTTCAATACAAATTCTTTTGCCGCATTGTCGTCAGCAGTTACGATAGAAGTAACCAACGAACCTTTTCCCATTTCAGCAATGCGAATCGCTTCGTCCATGTTTTTGTAGGGCATCAATGTGCTTACAGGACCAAAGGCTTCAATTTCGTGCACTGCAGTTTTCTCGAAAGGATTGTCGTTTCTGAAGAGAATTGGACTGAAGAAAGCTCCTTTGTTTTTATCAGCTCCAACGACTTCAAAATTGTCCATATCACCATATACAATGTCCTGCTCTTTCATGAGTAACTCGACATTATGGCGCACTCGATCTACCTGAATTTTCGAAGCCAACGATCCCATTCTCACACCTTCAACAGAAGGATCTCCGATGGTGGTTTTAGCCAACTGCTTTCCAAGAGCAATTTGCACATCTTCCATATATTTTTCCGGAACCAATATTCTGCGTATAGCAGTACATTTCTGACCAGCCTTCACTGTTATTTCTGCTCTGGTAGCCTTTATGAATAAATCAAATTCTGGAGTGCCTGGAGCAGCATCTTCTCCCAGCATGGAAGCATTCAATGAATCAGCCTCCAAATTAAATGGAACAGAATTTTCTACAATATGAGGCAGTGATTTCAGCTTCCTTCCAGTTGCCGCAGAACCGGTGAAAGTCACTACATCTTGATTGGTAACGTGGTCAATTATTCCACGCCCAAGGCCCGTAACCAATTGCAATGAACCTTCGGGTAATATCTTAGAATCGATGATTTCTTTAACCATCAACTCGGTCAAATAGCTGGTAAATTCAGATGGCTTAACTACGGCTGGAACTCCTGCCAATAAGTTCACCGCGATTTTCTCTAGCATTCCCCAAATAGGGAAATTGAAGGCGTTGATATGAACGGCAACACCACGCTTTGGAACTAAGATATGGTGTCCGATAAACGAACCACCTTTTGATAATGGAACCGTTTCTCCTTCAAAAGCGTATGGTAAGTCTGGAAATTGTTTGCGCAACGATGCATAAGCGAATAAGTTTCCAATTCCACCTTCGATGTCAATCCAGCTATCAACGCGCGTTGCTCCAGTAGCGGCACTAAGAACATAAAATTTTTCTTTATGCTCCATCAAGTGTAAAGCGAGTGCTTTTAACATTCTACCGCGCTCTTGAAATGTCATTTTTCGAAGTGCTGGACCTCCAGTATTCCTAGCATAATTCAAGATAGATTCATAATCCAATCCCGCGCTTGACAATGAAGCAAAAGCTTCACCTGTAATGGCATTTTCAGCCATTAATTCTTCTCCGTCACCAGTAATCCACGATCCAGTAACGTAGTTCTGTATTTTCATCATCATTTATCGAATTCTCTAATTTTCATATCTTTCCTCTCTCACACAAACGCCTTCAATCGTTCATTTTGAAGTTTGGTGAAATCAATGTTGCAGATGACCTGCGTGTCTGAAAAAATAATTTTTCCTATTGGTCTTTTAATATCAACAGGAGTAGGTGTTCTCTCAACAGGATATAAATCAACAAAAAACGGGAAGTTATAATCTGCTTTTTGCTTGCCAAGAGGAACGCGAGCATCCAATAATATTGTTTTGGAAACATATCCTTCAGCCATTACAACATAGGCCAAGGAGTCTTGGAGTGGTATTGGGAACTCAAATCTTCCAATTCTGGAAGTTGGGAATGTTTCAATTTTATATCCCTTCTTGCAGACTGAGATGGAGGCCTCCATTCCTTTCCTGCTTTCATTGACCATTTTGCCGGTCAAGTATATGTTTCCTACATCTGGCACTTGAGCATAACCTGACAATCCACTCGTAATTAGTGCAAGCAATAGAATGAAGAAAAATGTCTTACGCATTGAAGTAAAAGTCTTACGCGAATATAATGTCCTTAAAAAGAGCCACCAAGATTATCTATAAACTACTCCTCAGCAAGTCAAATCGGATGTCACTGAGCGACTTAGTTTACTCTTTGCTAAAATTAAGTTATTGATTGCTCCATATATCATATATGTTCTCCTGCTTTGGGCGATTAGCCTCAGGCTCCCTCAATGGTTCACACTCTTTCAAAGTACTATGGCAATCTTCTGGTAGCTCCTGATAAAGCTGGGTTCCTTTGGTTTTCCAAGCAATCATATCATCTGAGACTTCTTTGACCACTATGCAAGGATTCCCAACGATCACCTTTCGCTTCTCAATCTTAGTTTTTGCTGGCACGAAGGTCAAGGCACCAACAATGCACTCGTCTCCAATTTCTGCTTCATCCATGAGCACGGCATTCATACCTATCAAGCAATTCTTACCTAAAGTTGCTCCATGAATTATTGCTCCGTGACCTACATGACTTCCTTCTTTTAATCTTACTTCAACCCCTGGGAACATATGTATTGTGCAGTTCTCTTGAACGTTGCAGCCATCTTCAATCACAATCATTCCCCAATCTCCTCTTATGGCAGCCCCAGGGCCTATGTATACATTCTTACCAATGAACACATTTCCTGTTACGCTCGCCTGTGGGTGAATGAACGCTGAAGCATCAATCACTGGTTTAAACCCATTGAATTCGTATATCACAACTATCGATTTGAAGCAAAGATGAAGAAAAACACCTTTAGATTTTGTCGTTCGACTTGAAGGGTGTTCTGTATGTTGTGTACATAAAAAAAGCCCTACTCGGGGCTTTACTTGTTACAGGGACAAAAACCGCCAATAGTCGGTCTAGCTCGAACCTGTGTCCGCCTGCTGGCGGATATGAGCCCAACGAGCTACCTACTGCTCTACCCCGCGATTTCGAATGCAAATATACGATAGTTTTTAACCTCTGCAAGGTTTATTTTAATATAATTTAAAAAAAGGAAGATGTTTTTAGTTAAAACACAAAACCTGCATTTAATGGTAATTCATAGGATTTTGTAGCACAAAAATCTAACACAGACTCGATATCTATTTTTGTGAATTTCAATCAAATCTATTATAATTGGCGTTGCTGCTTTATGTTATCTCGTTTATAACTTAAGCGGACTGATTCTAATTTAAATTCATTACTGTAATGTCGTTTTTTCATAATTCTAAGGTATTTGTTTTTATTTAAACAGTCTTAAAGTTATGTCCGAGTAAATGTAGTAACTCCAAATTAAGGCTGTACTTAGAATCAAACTATTTTGAAGGAGATTTATTTGAAATAATCAAGTAAATAGTTTTCTGAAAAATACGGATAGTTCAATTTATTTCTCAGTTGGTTGTATTGATTTTTTATGTCGTCCCTTTTGGATGTAGTTTTCGTACTTGCAAATACATAAATATGATATAAGATTGTGATAAAATCTTCATAACTATACATGCAATCATTTATACTAAATAGACGATTGTGTCTCTTTTCTTCTACGCTGTTTTGTGTATATTTAAAATAAAAAATAGACATTAAATAATAGGAGTTTAAATGGGATTTTTGATAGTAAAATTCAACAGTTGTATTCAAATTAGTTTTTTCAATAAGATATTTCATTAGCACATAATTTTTGGTTAAAATGGCTGTTGTAAACAACTCATAAGAATAATCTACTAAACTTGATTTTTTTGAGTGTACTTCAAAATAACTATCTAAAATTTGGGATGTATTTATCGAATTACCGTTGTCATTAACCAATAGTTTTGAGGCTAACAAACGACTGCATAAAATAGGGTGTAATTCTTTATTATAAATTAAATCTTCATCCAGTTCTTTAAGCTTTTTATTATTTAAAAAATTCCTAAACTCAAGTAATGAACCTGTAAATAAGGCAATCTCTTTTTTAGGTTGATTTACGTTAATGATTTCGGTCCATTCCCCATAATATCCATTAAGATTAGAGTAATCTACAAAAGTTAAATAGACACAGCTCAGAAAATTTGTATTGTTCAGCAATATAGGGTCGATTTCCGCTTGTTTTCGAAGTAAGAGGCCGATGGAGTTTCCCAAGTATAAGACTTCTGTATACGAAAAGCTATTAAAGTTTAATGCTTTTAATTTAAATATTTCATCCAATAACCTATAGTTTTTGTTGTGAAATAACTCTCTTGTAAGTAAGACAATAAACCTTATAAAATTTTCAGAACTTTTTTTAGTTTCTATAATCAACTCTAGGATCGCTTGTTCATTTCCAATTGAAACGGCTTTGTAAGTGAGTTGAGATAGATCAATTTTATCCTTATATCGATAGTTTTGAGAAAAATGAGCATAGTTTTTATACCCTACAAATTGAGCTAAGGTGTTTGTGGTTTTGCTGTTTGGTTTGGTGTAAGGAGCTAAGCCATACAATCGTTTAATGGTACTGTAACTAATATCTATGTCTAGCGTTTCTAAAACAGCATTCGAAACCAATTCACAATCGCCTCGAGTTTTGACTGGTTTTCCAATTTTTCCCTCAATTCTTTTTTTTAAAATATCTATCAAAAGTTTTGTATTATGAATCAATTATGAATCAATATTACAAAATTTAAAATATATTTTTGTGATAATAAGAAAAATCATCATACAAATTATTAATAACCAAAGACTTTGCCAATTGCATAATATAGGATTTATTCAATTTTCTAGTGCAGAGTGAAGGCTTATCATATTCCGCTAAATAATAGTTGCAAAATATGTCCAAATTAAAAGACCTGAATTTTTTTGAATCTGTGGCTCACCATAATTTGGAGCGATTTCATAGCGAGTGTATTAGTTGGGCATTTAATGCATCAGAAAAGATGCTACTTAACTTTATAGAGAAAGTAGCAAACCCAGATAACATTCTTGACATTACGGATGCAGAAGTGCATTGTGAGAGGCATAACACGGACATTTTAGTGTCTTATAAGATGTGTGAGACTCATCACTTCATTCATATAGAGAATAAAATAAAAGCGAACGAACATTTTATAGCAGTAAATCCCAAAAAAGTAGAAGAGAAATATAGTGATATAGCTAAAAACACCAAGTTGTCGCAAACTCAGTTTTATTTAATCAGAAATAAAGCTGAAATAGAACAAGAATTTAATGCTGGAGAAAAGGTAAAATGGCAGTATCTTTTCTTGGTACCTGCCGTCAGCGATGAAAAGCAAAAAAATATGTGGGATCATAACAGAGAAGAAAAGAATCTCTGGAGGACCATATCCTATTGGCATATTGTCACGAGTATGCCCGTGTCTTCGGGTAATAAAATATTTGATGACTATCGAGACTATCTTCTAAGTCAATTTTTAGGTGAGAATCAAAGCACTCCCTACCAAGTAATAATTAGAGACGAGAGCATATCTACGGATAAGATAAATGAAAGTTTAGGGCGTAATACGATTTTAAAAAAGTACGGACTACGCTTGCATTTTGAAGCTGTAGCAGATGAATTAAGAAATTTCGTAGAAAAGGCACACCCAAACGAACCATTTGAGGTAAGATTTTTAACAGACACGGGAAATAATGGAGGCTTTTTATTAGAAGTGTTTACCACTGCTAGTTTACAAAATCCTAATCCTAAGATTTTTAATAGTAAAAAACCAATTGATTTTAGAATTGGATTTCAATTTGAGCAGAACAAAACCGATAAGGGTAAGTTCAAATTATATTTTGCTGATGTGGTTTACAAGACAGGTTTAATTAAAGAAACTGGCAAAGAAGAGTATCATAATGCAGTGGGAGGAACAAAGGATTCTATAGGAATACTTAGGACTATTTTTGGAGAAGAGACACTGGATAAATGTCGAGATAAAAATAATAAGCTAAAGTTTAATAAAAGCACCTCTAAGTCTTTTTGCAGCTATTTGATTAATAACTTTTCATTTACAAACAAGACAGACTTAGAGAGTATATTCAAATCAGAAATAAAAACCTTAGTAAATTCTTTATCACAACATAATTTTAAAGATCTGCTAAACGATAAACTAAAAAACAATAATTAATAAAATAAAATGGCAAAAGATTATACAAAATACACAGTAGAAGGCGTAGGTTCTAATTTAAATAAAGCACGATTAGTTCATAAAATTGTTGAACATCACGCTAGTAGTTTTGAAGGCACTTATCAAGCATTTTTAGAAACTTGGTTCGATGATTTACAAGGCGGAAAAGGTGTTTGTAAAGCACTAACCGACATTGACGCAAAAAACGAACGAAATTATTACGTAAAAGAACCAATAACATTATCAGACGGAACCAAAATAGCCGTTTGTAACCAATGGGGAAAAGAAAATTTATCTAATTTCTTGCTACATGCAGGAACGTTGGGATATCAAATTAGCACGGAAGGTGATCAGGCTGCTATTGCGGAAAACGAAGAAGTTGTAGCAGAGAATGCACCTGAAGACGATATTATAGAAGGTTCTCCAAATTGGAAATTGCCGCATGCTTTAGCATTTGTGATAAGACACACCATGCTGGCAGATGGAGAAGTTATTGAAGGTGAATTAAACTGGATGCAAGTCGCTTTTGATGAATATGACGAACAAGGCATAGAAGTTCGTGACGTTTGGGATCACGTAGATACAATGTCTCAGATGTATTCTAAAATGGGTAGACATAATTCCTTACTAGTAAACGCAATCAATTATCTAGGTACGCATCTTGATAATGCACAAAAATCAAGATTCATTCAAATTCTAATGCAAATCTGTGCTCAAGATAATTTAATCGCTAAAAATGAATATGTAACGCTATTGTTAGTTGCTAATAATATTTATGATGGTGCAGCGTATCCTATAAGACAGGTATTAGATAATGCAGGTTTAACAATAGAAGAATAAATGAAGAAATTAGAAATTGAAGTATTAGGTTCCATGTATCAAGATTGGGATAATGAAGAATTTAGTTGGGATGTAGATAATATCATTAAAGTAAAGGTAGATAATGAACTAGTTATCAATAAACGCTTTGGAGAATTTACAGTAGACGAAGACGAAACCGATTTAGATAATGGCATCTATAAACCAGCTATTTTGCCAAACTATTATTTAATAGATTATGTGGGCTCTTGTTCTGTTAAAGCAGAATCTGGAGATACTATAACCATACCTTATGCCTATTGTAATTTAAAAAGCGAAGGTGATGTAACCATCAAATATGGTAAATGGCACTTGAAGGCAGAATTAGAAGTTGAAAATGAATTTAAATTGAGTGATTTAGTTTTTGTTCGTTTAGATAATTTGATTGAAGCTATTAATTCTGGCGAACCTGGATTTTCTTCATTGATATTGTTGCCAGGCAAAGGAACAATTAAGTTTAATGAAGTTGCTTCCAACATAAAAGACACTTATGAATGTACAATTGAATAAATTTTAAAACAAAAAAATAAGCAAATAATTATGGCAAGAGATTACACAAAATACACAGTAGAAGGTTTAGGAGAAAACCTTAACAAAAGACAATTGGTTTTTACCATTGTAAAAGATTGGGCGACTAAGAACAAGCCTTCTTTAGAAGAAATTCAAACTGCATTTCCTGATGAAGTACAAGGTGGTAAAGGCTTTATTGCAAAAGAAAGTGAAGTGAAAGACGCTAAGCGTTTTAACATGAAAGAACCATTGAGTATTAAAAATGGCTTGCATGTAGTGGTGTCTAACCAATGGGGCGCAGAAAATATAAGTAGATTTGTACCTCTAGCAGAAAAGTTAGGGTATACCATTGACGCAACAACAAATGAAAAGACGGAAAGTTCAGTAAGCACAAAAATTGATTTTACTGATTTCGAAATATGGAAACTAGCCGATTTTTTTGCAGAAAAAGAAGGCAATGAACAAGAAATGGATGGAATTGATGAAGAAATTGAAGCCTTGTTAGATAAAAATCCAAAATATTATATTGTAGGAAAGCTGTTTGAAAAATATGGCTATGAATACCAAAGAGATGATGTTGATGAATATTTCTCACTTGGCGAGGATGATAGTTTTGATGAAGATGATTTACTTGATATGTTAAGAGATGAGACATTGCTCTCAAGAATAATAAAAAAGGAAAATCTTGCTGATGCCAAACTGAGTCCTGATAATACAGATTTTGAATTACTATTCTCTGGCTATTTCATAAAAGCTTTAGAATTACTTGTATACCGTGACGATAATGAAATGATTGCTGAATTTATTGTCAATCAATCTGTTCAAACAATTGAAGATGAATACAATGTTGATACTCTAATGGGCGATTGGTTAGGTGATATCACAGCAGAATTAATTGAAAATATTTATGGTTATGATATTAAAGATTATGATGGAGAATGTGAAATAGAGGCCTATTATTTTGGACAAAACCATTCTATGGGTTACGATTTTCATAGCTATGCTCAAGATATTATTGACTCATTAATTTAACTTACTTGTCCTAATTGTATAGTCCAAATAGAGCTAGAAGATCTTCTTTATTAAGAAAATATAGTTTTTATACTATTGTTTTAATCAACTAAATTGAAAATTAATATGGGAATTTTAGCAAAATTCAGAAATGTACTTTATACTTCTGCTAAGACTCTAGGAGATCTTCATGCAGTAACGAAAGGTAATGTAGTAACAAGAGTTAAAAACCGAATAAATGGTAAAATAGCAGGTAAATTTATTAGAAAATTATGACTAATCTAATTAGTATGATTGCTCATTATAAAATATATTATAAAAGTGATAATTCATCAAAAAGTTATAAAAGCAATTTTAGAAATAATATAAATAAAATTAAAAAAAAATGAATAATAATTTTTTAAGATATCACTTTGAAAATAAAATTACTAAAAGTTCAAATTTTGTACTTTTTCTTCTGATTGTCTCGGTCATAGCAGCACTAATGATGGTTCTCTTTCAGTATTCAATTGGGATTTTGGAGCAAAAAAATTTTATAAATTCTTGGTGGGATAGTTTAACCTCTATTATTTCAATTGGACATGGAAACTCACTTGAAACAAGGATTGTTAATTTTCTTTTTTGGTGTTTAAATGTTTCAATTTCAGGTACAATAATTGCTTTTCTAACAGCCAAAGTCTCTGGATTTATTTTTAATTTAAATAAAGGGCGTTCAATAATTATTGATAAAGATCATTATATAATAATTGGGTGGAATCCAAATATTTTTAAAATTTTCAAAGAAATTGAAAATGGAAATTTAAATTCTTCAAAGCCCACAATCTTGTGTTTTAACAGTATGGATAATGTAGAGATGAGGGCTAAAATTGATTTAGAATATCCAGATCAAAAAAATGTTAGAATTTTAACAAGAACAGGCAATTGTTACAACATATCAGAATTAGGTATTGCAAATTTACAAGCAGCTCGCGCAACAATTGTCTTAGACGATATGCTGATTAAAGATTATAATATAGAAACTACAATTCTTGCAATACGTAAAAACATACCAAAGTCCAATGTACCAATAATAGCGCAATTTTCAGAATCGATAAATATAAAAATACTCGCAAATATTAGTGGAAATAATGTTTTTGGAGTTCATACTAATTCAATAATTGCATCAGTTACCTCACAATCTATTCGAAATAAATTTATTTCTTCTGTCTTTATGGATTTCTTGGATTATGATGGAGATGAAATTTATTTTTATTCAAGTGATCAATTTGTTGGCTTAAGCTATATGCAAGCGTCATTATACATGGATAAAGTAACCTTGATTGGAATAATAAATAACGTAGGTGAAATTAATTTAAATCCAAATAAAAAAAGTTTAATTTCATCTGGTGATCAGTTGGTTGTAATTGCAGAAGATGATATAATTACTTTAAATGTTGAGAAGGATAACGAAGTTGAAAATAGTTTAAAGGAAATTCAAATAAATAATGTAATTAAAAATGATACTAATAAAAAATCTATTTTGTTTTTTGGATGGTCAGAATTAGGTCAAGAAATTTTGAATAAAACAATACCATTCTTAGATAAAGACTGTAAAGTTTCAGTTGCTTATAGATCAGATTTGGTTGGAAATTTACCCTTTATTGATCATAATGATAATATAAATATTTCCTTATTTCCGTTTGATAAAAATAAACAATTAATAACTTCAGATTATTTATTGGAAAATAACTTTGAAATAATATTAATTTTAGGTTATAATGATTGTCTATCCGAAGAAGTTGCGGATACTTTTTCACTTATGCAAAACTTACATCTCAAATCTTCTCTTAGTGAAATATCAATTTTAAATAAACCTAGAATTGTTCTTCAATTGAATGATGGTTCAAAGAAAAATTTAATTGATATTGAAGATGATAATGAATTTATTGTTAGTGATGTCCTTTCATCATTATTAATGACTCAATTAGCGGATAACCCTAAATTAAAAATCATTTTTGACGAATTATTTAGTGTAGAAGGAACAATAATTCACGTAAATCCTATTTCAGAATATTTAGATATTTCATCTTTCTCCCAAGTAAAAGTTACTGATTTAATAGTAAGGTGCTTATCGTGTGATGAATCGTTCATTGGTTACATTGAAAACGATGAATTATTTCTAAATCCACAAAAATCTACTATAATTAATAATTTAGATTCGGTTAGTTTAGTAGTTTTAAGTTAAATAAATTAGTTTTAAGTAAATATTTTTTGATTATTTAAAGTAATTAAACAGGTAATCTATTAAAAGCAAAGGATAATTAGAATTCGAAATTAATACTAATAATGTTAAAAGTACCGATTTATATAGAGGCTGGGCTTAATTCGATGTTTCCGGGAGCGGATAAATTAAGAATAAAAAGTTGTGTAAAAATTTAAACTTGACAAAAATACTACACATAGACTTAGATGGGGTCATTGCCGATTTTATATCGGCAATGCATTCCCATTCTTTGAGAAAAACCCCTCCGTATGATGAGCATCCAGATACCATCCCCCATATTTTTAGTAACTTAAAACCTATTGAGGGTGCTATTACATCTGTACAACAACTTCTCAACTCAGAAAAATATGAAGTTTATTTCTTAAGCACCGCGCCTTGGAACAATCCTTCAGCATGGACAGACAAACGACTATGGTTAGAGAATCAATTCGGTGAGTCAATTAACAGAAGACTCATTTTAACCCATCGAAAAGATTTGATAAAAGGTGATATCCTTATTGATGATCGTCCAAATAATGGGGCAAAAGATTTTGACGGCAAATGGATTCAATTCGGCTCTGAAGAATTTCCAGACTGGAATGCTGTTTTACATTATTTATTATGAAAGCACTTTCAAAATCACGTTTTAAGCAAGGGTTAGAATGCCCCAACAAACTTTATTTTTCCAATAATAAAGAAGTCTATCATAATATAAAAAATGAGGACCCTTTTTTACAAGCTTTAGCTAGCGGTGGTTTTCAAGTAGAAGAATATGCCCGTTTGCAATATCCTGGAGGGGTTTTAGTAGATGCACCCTACCATGACAATAACTATCAAGATTTGGTAAATCAAACATCTGAGCTTCTAAAGCAAGAAAATGTAGTCATTTATGAAGCCGCTTTTTATGTGGATGATTTATTTATAAGAACGGATGTTCTTGTGAAAAAAGGAACTCATATTCAGCTCATAGAAGTTAAGGCAAAATCCCTTGACCCAAGCGAACCATACAATTTTGTTGGAAAATCAAAAAAATTGGTGAGCAGCTGGAAGCCCTATCTTTTTGATTTGGCTTTTCAAACCTATGTCACACAACGTTGTTTACCTACTTATACAATCACTCCTTATTTATGTTTGGTTGATAAAACAAAATCTGCAACTGTAGATGGATTAAATCAGTTTTTTAGAGTAAAAAAAGACCCTAATAACCGAACCGGTGTAACTGTGTTAGTTGATGATAAGAGTCAATTAGGTGAAAATTTATTGCATCAAGAAAACTTATCTGAAGTGGTTTTAAAAATACATAATGGAGATTATAAGTATTATGATAATTTAAACTTTCATGAAGCTGTAAAGTTATTATCAGAGGTTCGTATAAAAAATTATTATCCAAACTGGCCTGCTGAATTTTCGGCCTGTAAAAAATGTGAATTCAAAAAAGACGATAGTGAGGATGGCAAGGTAAAACAATCTGGTTTTGAACACTGTTTTAAAGCACAATATCAATGGACCGACTCCGATTTTGAAAAACCTAATATTTTTAATATTTGGGATTTAAAAGACCCAAAATTAATGGAACAAGGCAAGTTATTTAAATCACAGCTAAGCCCCGAAGATATTAAATACAAAGAAGCGGATGGAAAACTCAGCCGTACAGAGCGCCAGTGGTTACAAATTAAAAAAGAACGCGATAATGACTTTACTGAATTTGTTGATATAGAGGGTTTAAAAGCCGAAATGGATACTTGGGTATATCCACTTCATTTTATTGATTTTGAAACATCAACAGTGCCACTGCCGTTCCACACTGGTCGTAAACCCTATGAGCAGATAGCCTTTCAGTTTTCACATCACATTTACTATGAAGACGGCCGTATAGAACACGCTAACCAATATATTAACTCAACTCCTGGAGCGTTTCCGAATTTTGAATTTGTTGAATCTTTACAACAAGCGTTATCAAAAGATGAAGGGACTATTTTTAAATTTGCGACGCACGAAAATACAATACTCAATGCCATTAGAGCGCAATTGAAAGCGAGTGATGTCCCTAACAAAGAAAAACTTGTTTCATTTATCGAATCTATTAGCCATCCTACAAAAGACAATCCAGACCCTTGGATAGTACCTCTAAGAAAACTTAATAAGGGTTCACGAGATATGGTTGATCTTTGTAAGGTGGTTGTTAATTATTATTATAACCCACTTACCTTTGGATCAAATTCCATTAAAAAAGTGCTGCCTGCTGTGTTGAATTCAAGCACGTTTATTCAAGATAAATACAGTAGACCTATTGGAAACATTTCGGTGAGTAGTAAAAACCTTCCGTCAAATCATGTTTGGTTACAGATGGAAAATGATGAAATCATCAGTCCTTATAAAACGTTGCCTAAAGTGTATGAAAATATAAGTCAAGACGAGATTGAGACCAGATTATCTGATATGGAAAATATTGATGATGGAGGAGCTGCGCTAACTGCCTACGGGAAAATTCAATATACCGATATGACTGAAAAGGAAAGACAAGACATATCAGACGCATTAAAACGCTATTGTGAACTAGATACTTTGGCTATGGTGATGATTTATGAGCACTGGAAATCCATTATTTAATGGACTTTTCTAAAAACACTCCAGATTTTATAACAGCACTAATGCAAACCTGGCTTTTACAATATAAGCAAGATCAACAAAACCCTCTTACTACTATCGGTTTGTTTCGTTGGGAATTTAGACCCAACAAACGCAAGCCCGAAAAACCGAGAAGAATTCCAAAAATAGACAAGTGTATAGATTTACAAGATTTAAGTTTTAAACATAAGGTGTATTTTTTAGAAATTGATACCAAAACACTACATGTCTATGAATCCTCAGGCATTGCCTTAGGAGGATTAAATATTGCTCATGAATATACCTTACACGAAGACGAATTTGCTCAAACAAAAGTTCTGTTTAAAATGATTAGATAAGGTTCTGTCGCATCTAAATTATCAAAACTTAAATCTTATTCCCCAAATCAATTATATTACAAGCTGTTTACTTCAAATTAAGATTCAGTTTAAGCTACCGAGATGTAGAAGAACTTCTATCTATAAGAGGCGTAAAAGTGGATCATGCTACTATTCAGCGCTGGGTATTCAAATTCACACCCCTTGTTGAACAACAATTCAGAAAAAGGAAGAAAATAGTTGGAAAAAGATGGTGACTAGATGAAACTTATGTTAAAGTAAAAGGGCAATGCAAGTACTTGAATAATATTGTAGAGCAAGATCATCGTTTTATCAAGTGGCGTATAATGCTAGGTTTAGGATTTAAAGAATTTGAATCTGCAAAGAGAACCATATCAGGCATAGAAGTAGTTAGAATGATAAAGAAAAATCAACTATTGAATCCTGAAAATTCAACCTATAAATCATTTATATCATTAGCTTCGTAAATCAAGATTCAAATCAAACTTTTATAATTATATTTGGTAGATGCGACAAAACCTCCACTTCTACTAACCGTAGATGAAGAGAAACTAATGAAGATTAAAATATTTGGGTAGTTCGTATTTTATCTAACACAAGAGTGTAGCACGTATAACACAAAAATGATTATACTTTTGTAACTACTTGAAAATGAAATGATAAAAGTATATAAAATTAGGTAGTAAGGATAGTTATGAGCCCAACGAGCTAACCTCGAATGATTGACCAAATAAACGCCCTGCCTTTGGCTGATTTCAATGACTTTTCTCGTTTCATGGCCTCACGCTTTTCTGAGTGTTCCTCAGTGTAAACAACTTTCCAAGGGCGATACTTTACGGTGTATCCTTTGGTTGCCAGCTCATTATGAGATAGCATTCTTGCTTCAAGATCACTCGTGTATCCGATGTAAATCTTGTCGCTTGACTCTGAGTATAATGCGTAAACTGTAAACATAAAAAAAGCCCCATTGTGGGGCTTAAGTGTTGCGGGGACAGGACTCGAACCTGTGACCTTTGGGTTATGAGCCCAACGAGCTACCAACTGCTCCACCCCGCGATTTATGCTGCAAAGATAATATGATATTTCCATTAATCAAGCTGTAATAGCTTTAAACTTTTTGATGTAAAGAATCTAATGCAAAAGCCAATCTATCTGAGCTCTCCTCCAACCTCGCGATTGAATCGTTCGAATAAACGCTTCATTGTTTTGTCCACTTCTTGATCGGTTAAGGTCTTGTTATCATCACGCAAATTGAAAGCTAAACCATAGCTTTTCTTCCCCTCTGGCATGCCTTTTCCTTGATACACATCAAACAGAGAAACTGACTTCAAAAGCTTTCGTTCTGTTTGAAAAGCAAGTTCTTCAAGTTTAGAATACTCAATCCCATTATCTACCAAAAGCGCCAAATCTCTTCGCACTTCTGGATATTTTGGTAATTGACCAATATTGATTTCGCGTTGGCGCATTTTCACCAAATCTCTCCATCTAATTTCAATGAAATAGACTTCTTTTTTGATTTCAAACTTCCTTTTCAGATCATCAGATATGGCTCCTCCAGAAGCAATAACCTTATCGCCTTTCTTCCAATCCAAACCAAATTTGAACCAATCCATCGCTGTTTCTGAACTTCTGAACTTAGAACTATCAACTCCTAAACGCGCAAGTATTTGCTCAAAAGCAGCTTTCAGTTCATACCAATCTGCATCCAAATCAGCCACTCTCCATTTATCGCTAATGGCTTGTCCAGCGACAATGATACTTAAGTGTTCTGCCTCTTTAAAAGAATCTCCTTTAACTCGATAAACGTTCCCAAACTCAAACAACTTCAAATTCGATTGTTGACGATTAAGGTTGTACGCTGCATTCTCTAATCCTGAGAAAACCAAAGCCGGTCGCATTATGCCAAGATCCGAGCTCAATGGATTATTAAGCAATACAATCTCCGACTCATCCCATTCTTCAGAAAATGGCGCGTATTTACCGTCTGTCATTGAATTGCTCATGCATTCGAGAAATCCATTACCTACTAATTGTTTGGTAATAACCTCCCTTGCCATTGCACTTTCAGAAGGCTTCAAATCTTTGATTGTAGAGAGCACTTTTGATGAAACCGGAACCTCATCATAGCCAAAAATCCTCAAAACCTCCTCGATCACATCAGCTTCTCTTGTAACATCCACTTTAAATGGTGGAACACTCAAATGCCATGCATCTCCCGTTTTGTCTTGAACGTTTACCTCTAGGTTTTGAAGAATATCTGCCATCGCAGCCTTGGGAATTTCGTGTCCAATTAGTGCATTGGCTTTACCTGGTCTGAATGTGAAATTGAAATCTGGGAAAGTCTCTGAATGATTGTCTTTGAGTTCACTGCTTATTGTTCCTTCACCCAATTCAGCTATCAATATTGCTGCATATTTCGCTGCATAAGCCGTGATGTTCGGATCAATTCCTCTTTCAAATCTGAAAGATGCATCTGTATTCAATGCATGACGCTTGGCTGCTTTTCTAATCCAAACAGGGTTAAAATAGGCGCTTTCCAAGAAGACGTTCTTCGTATTCTCAGTAACTCCTGATTTGGAACCACCAAACACCCCTGCTAAACACATGGCCTCATTGGCATTGCAGATCATTAAGTCATCCTGATGCAATTCACGCTCAACACCATCTAAGGTTGTAAACTTAGACTTGGCAGGCATTGTCTTTACAACCACTTTATTGCCTTCTATTTTGTCTGCATCAAATGCATGAAGGGGTTGACCGAAAGCATGGTTGATGTAATTGGTGACGTCTACCACATTGTTTATTGGGCGCACGCCAACAGCTATCAATCTATTTTGAAGCCAAGAGGGAGATGCTTGAACGGTAACATTTGAAATCGACAAACTCACATATCGTGGACACGCTTCTTTATTCTCAACTTCAACAGGAATAAACAACTCATTATTGGTGGGTTTAAACGCTTCTATTGAAGGTTTGGTAAGCGGTAGGTGCTTTCCCTTTCGATGCGCCAATGCGGCTTTTAAATCACGAGCCACACCAAAGTGACATGCGGCATCCGCACGATTAGGCGTAAGCCCAATTTCAAAAACATGATCTACTTCTACCTCAAAAAGTCTAGATGCTTTAGTTCCAATTTTCGTTTCAGAGGGTAAAACCATGATACCATCATGACTTTCTCCTACGCCTATTTCATCTTCAGCACAGATCATTCCTTCGCTAATCTCTCCTCTAATCTTTGCTTTCTTGATCTCAAAATCTTTCCCATCCGCAGTGTAAAGCTTCGTTCCAACAGTGGCTATAATTACCTTTTGACCTTTGCCAACGTTTGGCGCACCGCAGACTATGGGAAGCAACTCTCCTATTCCAATATCAACCTTAGTGCAATTGAGCTTATCAGCATTTGGATGAGGCCATTTTTCCACTACCTCACCAACTATCAAACCTTCAAGTCCACCTTTGATGGACTCAAATCGCTCAAGTCCTTCTACCTCTAAACCAATACTGGTTAACAAAGCGCTAGTTTCTTCAGGGGATTCTTCTAGAGACAAATATTGGGACAGCCAATTGTATGAGATTTTCATGTCTAAACTTCAAGTTTGAAGGGCAAAAGTAGCAAGTCAGGTTAGAGTACGGACATCATATTACAGAAATGAAGCAAAGTGATTTATGATGCACCACTGACGCATCGGATTTGATATCGGATTGATCAATAATCAAAAAAGTCAGGCCCAATAAATATTGAGCCTAACCCCAGTTAACTAACTTAACTAAACCTAATCTTTATAGATGAACTAAAGAATAATAAAGATGAGTTTGACAAATTGTCAAACTCAAGTCTATATTCATGCCTCTTCTTCAACAACAGAATCCACCATCTGCAGCTGCACCAAGCTATTCACATAAACATTCTTAGAATGATCCATGGTATTATAAAAAGCAACAAGACGTTTCTTTTCTTCTTTCAAGGCCGTAATTCGATCAGAGTATTCTTCTCCTTCGATATGTTTCAAATCATTACTTAACTTCTTACACTTATGAAAATTGATCTTATGATCTAATAGATCTATCAAAATTTCAAACGCATCTTTTGCGTTGAAAGTTGTATTGATCAAATGAAGTTCTAGGTCGGGGTTCTGGTTTTTCATAGCCTTTTGAATTGATTACAAATGTGAGTTGATTTTTTTCATAACTCTTTATATATATATTTAATGCAATACATAGTTTTGTGTTATGAACTATACACTAAGACAGCTAGAGGTATTCACTAAGATTTGCGAACAAAAAAGTATCACGAGAGCTTCCGAAGAGTTACATATGACGCAACCCGCGGCTTCTATTCAATTGAAAAACTTTCAGGATCAATTTGACATCCCACTTACTGAAGTAATTGGAAGGCAGTTATATGTCACCGCATTTGGGGAAGAAATCTATGCTGCATGTCTCAACATTCTCAATGAAACTAAAAAGATTGAGCAAACGACTATGGCCTATAAGGGTCATCTCACAGGGAAAATGACCTTATCCATTGTGTCCACAGCAAAGTATATCATGCCTTTTTTCTTGAGTGATTTCTTAAAAGAAAATCCAGGTGTAGAATTGGCAATGGACGTTACGAATAAGTCTTCTGTGATTCAATCCCTAAATATGAATCAAGTCGACTTTTCTCTTGTTTCTATCCTACCTGACGCGCTGGCTATTGATAATATTGAACTGATGAGGAACACGCTTTACTTGGTTGGAGGCAAGCAAGCAAAAAAGCCCAACAAAGCTCAACAGCCAAGTTATATAGCGGACCTGCCCCTTATTTATAGAGAAAATGGCTCGGGAACGCGCCAGACCATGGAGCGATTTTTAGAAAGCAATAATATAAAACCCCGAAAAATGCTTGAATTGACATCCAATGAGGCTGTAAAACAGGCAGTAATTGCAGGCCTTGGTTATTCAATTATGCCTCTTATTGGAATAAAAAACGAATTAACACAAGGCGATGTCACCATCATCCCAGTGAAAGGAATGCCTATCGAGTCAAGTTGGAATTTGATATGGCTTAAAAGCAAAAAGTTCTCTCCTCCAGCTAAAGCTTTTCTAGAGTATATCCTAACCAATAAAGACGATATTATTCAGCGCCATTTCTCTTGGTTTGAACAAAAACCGAAAATGTAGCTCAAACATCTCTATTTCAATTCAACTTCCAAACGCGAGATCTTACCCGATCGTGAAAAGACATGATTAGACAGCTCTAAACCCAATTGAGCTCCCTCTATCTGCTCAATATTACCATCGTTGTAATACACAGAAATAGAAGCCTTATCTGCCTTTTTATAAACCACAGGCAATTGGCAATATGTAAAGGCCAGACTTCCTGATTTGAGGGACAACCTTTGTTCATTCCCCTGAAGGTCATAATACCTCATTTGGTCATCAGCATCTAAAAACTCAATGTCGCGCAGGAAGAATGGAGCAAAAGAGAGTTTTCCATCTGAGACTATCACGCCCAATTCTGCCCATCTACTTATGATATCTTCTTTTACTTGCCCTGTCATTCCTGGTTGCTGTGCTCCAGCATTCCCTGGCGTATGAGAATAGGCATCTGTAGGGAAAGCACCGTATAGATCAGGCGCTTTATTAACGCCAATTCCCGCTCTAATCTCATAGTAATGCTCTGTAAGCCTTCCCATTACCTCATCAGACGCTTGAGTTCTCTGTCCACGAAAGAGATTTTCTTGAGCCGCGAGTAATAGTTTAGAAACCATATGCCAATAGATACTTCCAAGGCCTTCATAACCAAAGAAAGTTCCCGAACGACCCGTAAAAGCCTTGTGATTAAACATCTTTTCGAACATCTCTAGATAAGCGTCATGCTCCCTCGCAACCAAGGTTGAATAACCTTTCTGAGATAATCTTGAAAGTTGTGTTTTTACGTCCGCGGCATTATGAAAATTACCATTAAAGTGGTAATTCCCTTCAATATCCTTGGTGAATAGACTAGAATCATTATTCTCCATCATCTGCAGAGCCAAAGGAGATTTTTTGATGAACGAAGCTGGAATGTTATTCTTTTCAAAAAATGAGGGCAATTCACGATCTGGATAAAGCATATAACTGTATTGATCAGACCTGAACATCTTACTCATTTTCAAAGCGTCAATGACTCGAAGCGATTCATCAGCAGAAAGAAAACCAGAGCTTAATACAGCTACTTGACCTTCCAGCATTTCATAAAGCCGATCAATCTTTGCTTCCCCATCCGTTACATGAATGAGGTTATAAGAATGATACAACCCGTCCTCTCGCTTATTGGTTCCGATAGTCTGCTCGACAAACTGAAGTGTCAACTCAAAGAATGAGACTATTTCAGAAGCTTTGAGAATACGCTTCTCATTGAATAAGCCAGAATACGCTGTTGTTCTATAATGCTCGCCTGCTATACCAAAACGATCCATGATTCTTCTACGCTCATGGTCAGAAATCTCTTCTCCAATCAAATGCTTACGAACGTGCATTGCCCGCTGTAAAGCGTCCAACAAATCTTTCACCGGTTTATTGATTTCGATTTCAGTCTCACCCATCGACTCAAATTCCTTCACACCAAACTTCAAGAATCTTCTGAGATAATAAAGGGTGACCATTGAGGTGCCGTTACCAACTAAGGCATTATTGGCGTCATTCCATTCAGGTCTTTGAGTATTCAACCAAATACCTGCATCAGGAATGAAATTATACAGTTTGGTAAGAACTGTCACTAAGATTTTCTCCGTTAAATTGGCTCGAATAAGCCCTCCATTCTGATTCCAGACCATCTTACCATCAGCTCCAAGACCTTCAACTCTGCCGCCAATTATCTCAGCTTGTCTGTGATCATAGTCCACCGTATCACGAGGATTACTCAGAATAGCATCGTATCCTTTTATCCTATAAGGAACATTGGCATAAACATTAACCTCCTTTTGGAGCAATTCTTTCAACTTTTCAGGATGGAATTTTGCAGACGCCTCCATCATCTTGAGTAAGTAAATAATCTGGTGATCACCCCAATATCCAATGTAGGACCATGGGTCGTCTGGTTCTATAATTTCCCAGTCAATTCCCGATCGAGTTATTCGATAAGGGTTGTATCCGTCAATCGTTGATGCATTGACAAACTTGGTAATCATTCCTTCGATGAAGTCCGGATACGAATAAGCTAATGCTTCCCAGTTCTGAAAGATATCTCGCCAATTTCCTTCGTAGTTTCTGATCTTTCTACCTTTTTCATCTTCTGTATCGATAGAAAAATAGTTCCATGGCCTACTTGGATCGCCATGTCTTCGACTAAATGATAAAGGCAAATACTCGAGACAAATTCGTTCTAAATCATGATCATTCTCCTGCGATGAGCGACTAGTAAGTTCGCTGTAAGTCAACAACTTCGGAAGTGCATCAAGAAAACTCTTGTTCTGTTCATATGCCTTCCTGTTCATATTCTTCACATACTTTTTCAAATCAAGTATGTCTATAAAATATTGATCATCGAAGGTTCCACCACGCATAATGTTGAACAAGACATTTGAAAAGTGTCTACCCGCTGAAAGTTTATCGTTTGAGACCTGAATTCCATCCGCAGAGCCTACTTTCTTTCTTAAAGCATTTGTTCCATCCGTAATGCTTGAAATGATTTTCTGAATAAGGCTGTCTTGAAATTTCAAATCTTGCTTTAATTGAGCAAGGTTGGTCATAGACTGATTTATATCAGCCACTACATACCATTCCAAACCAGCATTCCCTGACAATTGAAACTCTGAATGAACCAAATAAGACCCTCTCTCAGCTTTAACTAGAGCCTCTTCGGTGATGTCGTGCCCTCTTCTGAATTTATCCAATTGAAGAGAAGACAATAGAACCTTAAAGTTGTCTAGACCTGCAGACCATGCTACGGTAGATTTAAGCGCTTCACTAGGTTCGGCTTTATCAATAATCATTGCACTCAGTGTGAAAAGACCAAGTTTTGACTCAGGATCTAGTTCATTCTTCTTGTATGCATCAACCAATGTACTGCGCGCATTCTGAAGTCCACTGTCAACCCCGTAAGGCAATATATTTTGGAAACCGTCAACCAATTCAATGCTTCGTGTATCTTTTGAGTGATTGATCAACTTTGATCTTTTTACGAATCCATAGGCATCAGAGAATGTCCAGCGATACTGATGGGTTAAATTTAAATCGGTATTTACCTCTTCAAACAACACCTTATTTCCAATGACATTTTTATAAATGTTGCGTTGAATCGAATACGCGCCAGCAAATCGATCAGAATGCGGTTCCCACAGGAATGTCTTATCACCTTCAACAACACGAATTATGGTTTTATTACCGGTTATTTCTGCGGAGTCAGTAATCTTATCATCCGTATAATAAGGAAATAGCGCGCAATCTGGGTTTTTGCGTCCCGCTGATAAAGATCCATTACTTGAAATGAAAAGCCAGTGATCTGAACTACTCACGACCGTCATAAAAAACGGACGCATGGCATTGTGATTTTCAATGCGGTAAAACACCTCTCCTTCAACTTCTACATACGCTCCTGAAACATTCTTTTTTTGTTCCAATATTGGCGTTTTTCCTACAAAAAACTCTCTTCCACTCATACCTCAAAAACTAGGATTTCCTTAGATTATTATTGTTTGAAGGGCACTGCCTTCAATTCTCACTTGTCTTGTTTTGCTGCCTTTCTTTACGACAAATTGCTTTGGCTCACTTTCCATATTCAAAACAAATAAAGCGATTGTACCATCGGGGTTTAATACGGCTGATGTCATCAATGACTCATCAGAACACTTAAAATCTATTCGCTTGGCGCCAGGCCTTGCATACTTGCTAAATTGCGCCATTACATAGTATAAAGGTGTGTAGTAAACTTCATCTTTTTCCACATCCACTATGACAGGAGCAACGCACCAGTTTTGAGCCAAATTAGGTCCTCCTTGTCGATCGAGCACCATATTCCAATCAATCCAACCTTCAACCCAGTTATTCAAACAACCAATAATGTCTCTCGCATAGCGAAATGCAGGAACATACTTTGGATGCATAGGCTTATCTTCTTCTGACGCCCATTCCCATCCCCAATCAGTCGCTTCCTTTGACCAATACCATTGATCATCATTCCAGTGTGGAATTTCAGAGTCTACACATCCTTCCGTTTGAATAATGTGTTTTTCAGGCGCCAAATTGTGGGTTTGTTGAAGGTTTTCAGGAAACCAATCAAACGTGCTTGCATACCAATGAACGGCAGTGCCATGAATGAGAGGAAGCAACTCCTGATCAGTTAATAGTGCTTGACTCCACTCTTCAAGGTCCCTTCCTCTGTTTTGATCAAACACCAAAATCTTAGCCTCAATATTATCCTTTGCTAATTGAGGAGCCAAATATCCTTTCACAAATTCTGCAGTTTCTTCAGGGGTGTAATGCATGCTTTCCCAGTTGGCATCATTTCCTAGCGGCTCATTTTCGACCGTGAATCCCCAAATATTAATTCCTTGTTCTTTGTAAGCACCGACATATTTCGAGAAGAATTTTGCCCATATAGAATAATGCTCTTTCTTTAATTTACCACCAAACCAATCATTATTGTCCTTCATCCACGGTGGTGCCGTCCACGGAGAAGCAAGAATTTTAAAGCCTTCTTCCGAATAAGACTGAGCTCCTTTGATCATTGGAATTAAGTCATTTAAATCATGTTCAATTGAAAAACTATCTAAGTTGGTGTCTCCGGCAATTGGGGCGTATGAATAGTGATCAAGCGAAAAATCACAACTATTCATGTGTGTTCTTGTAAAAGAATAATTGGCGCCTTCAGGGCTGAAATATGCGCTCAAGATTTCATTTCTCTTCTCTTGACTCATGCCATTGAGCAAGAATGCTGATGATTCAGTAAAAGCCGCCCCAATCCCCTCGATTGATTGAAATTGTGTTGAAGGAAGCACTTCTATGGTATCTGAAGGCGATTCAACATCCTTCACAGAAGGCAGTTCGGCTAGTTTGTCACCTGAAGCTGAGGTTTGTATAACCTGAACTTTAAGTTCTTCGTGAATTTGCTTAGTACAAGCCATAAAGCCAAATAAAACAAGGAGAGTCAGAAGTAAGCGCATTATAAAATCAAAGAATTACTTCAACTGATAAACTCTGACGTAGTCTAGAATATACTTGTGGGAATCCCACGACTCATCAATTCCTTGCGCTCCACCCCATCCACCTCCAACGGCCAAATTGAGAATGATATTTTGCGGTTTGAAAAAGGGCCATTCCAATTCATTTGCATTCTTGTCATAGGTGTAATAACGCTCTCCATCAAGCAGCCCATAAATCACATCCGGATACCACTCAATGGCGTACGTATGAAATTCTCCATCCATATTGGCGACTTCAATTTCACTACCAATCTGGTTTCCTTGCTTAAAGTAATAAGCTCTGGTATGGCATGTTGCGTGATTAATTCCATTACCTGTTTCATCATCAATTTCATATCCAACACATTCTAACACATCAATTTCACCGCAATAAGGCCAAGAAAGCTCGTCCTTATACTCATCTCCCAGCAACCAACCAGCAGCCCATGTTCCTCTTCCAACGGGCACTTTTGCTCGATACTCTACTTTTCCATATAGAAATGATTCTTTTCCTTGGGTTGTTAAACGCGCTGACGTCCATGGACTTCCCATATCATTTTTTCTAGCTTCAATGACAAGATTACCTCCCTCTAAGCGGGCATTTTCTGTCCTTGCATCGGTATAGTATTGTGGTTCATTATTTCCCCAACCCCAATCACCAACATTATAACTCCATTTTGTTGAGTCCGGCAAACCAGATCCTTCAAACTCGTCTGACCAGACCAATTCCCACTCATCGCCTTCCATGCTTTGAGTAAAGCTTTTCGGTGTTGCAGTGTTCGCCTGAATCAATGAAAGATTAATTTGATCAACGAATACGCTGCCGGTTGCATGCAATTTAATCTTGTGAATTCCTGCATTTAGAGGCGACCCATCTCTTGAAGTGGATATTGCTCCATCTTCAAAGGCCATCATACCAGTTATATTATATGTGCGATCATCTGTATTTTCTATGTGATCTTCTATCCATACGCTTCCACCTTCAGGAGCGGAGCCAATAACTTCTATTCTATATCGACCCGCTTCAGGAATATTTACTTCATAGCTCAACCACTCTTCAATGGACAACCTCATGACCTTCGCCTTAGGTATATCGTTTGAAGAGGCAGCAACAAAACTTTTAGCCTCCACAGAAATAAAATCATCGCTTTGAATTACTTCCGTTAAATCACTTGGAGCATCTGACTTCTGTTCAGGCGGAGTAGCGCATGAACAGAGAATGGTAGTTAGAAAAAGCGTGATCGAAATAGTGTGTTTATTCATAATCTTAATTCTAATCTTCTTTAACCAGTTGGGCTTCTATCTCTTCTAAAGATTTGCCTTTGGTTTCTGGAATTACTCTAATAATAAAAATTAATCCGAGAGCAGCAAATACTCCATAAATCGTAAAGGTTAAAACATTACCAAGGGTATCCAATTCCCATGGAAAAACCCACTGAACTATGAAGCTTACTGCTGAATTAATTAAGCCCACGAAGGAAATAGCTATACCTCGAATCTTATTCGGAAAAAGCTCTGAAAATAAAACCCACATAACAGGGCCTATAGATATTGCAAAAGAGGCAACAAAGCCTAGAATCGCGAATAATATCAGCATTGGATTCATGGAAATAGCCGCTGTAACCAAGTCAGTTTTAAACTGAGAAAAAATATCCGGTCCAAGAGCTGTAACCATGGCACCTTGAAATTCAATATCACTATTATAAATTATTCCAATCAAAGGTTCAAGGCTTGATTGATCAACTGTCTCTGGCAAAACTGCTATTGTTTCAGCAGTCAAAGAATAGGTTGCTGAGCTAAATCCATAGGCCAATAAAAACATGCTCAAGGCGATACCGGCTACACCAAATGCCAGTAAAGGTTTTCTTCCCAACTTATCGATGGTAAGTAGAGCTATTACAGTAAATACAAGGTTTGTAAGTCCAACCAAAATAGCCTGAATAAATGAAGCGTCCGTTCCTATGCCTGATTGTTCAAATATCATGGGAGCATAGAAAAACACAGAATTAATTCCAGTGATCTGTTGCAATACTGCTACAACGATGCCAATGAGAAGAACCAATCGCAATCCTGGGCGAAGCAAATCTTTTACCTTACCTTCTTCTTTGTCAACCTGATTTTCAATGCTCTCTTTTATCGAATTTATCTCCCGTTCTGCTTCTTCTGCTGAGGAGAATCTTGTCATTACCCTTTTAGCATCATCAAAACGACCTTTCAAGATCAACCACCGAGGACTGTTCGGAACAAAAAACAATCCGAAATAATACAAGATTGCAGGAACCGCTTCTAAACCGAGCATCCAACGCCACTCGTATTCATCGAGCATCAGTGTATGCACCCAAGGGGCGTCAGACTGAGCAAATTTCAGAATCAAATAATTTGTGAAAAACGCCAGTGAAATACCGATTACAATATTCAACTGATTGAAAGAAACCATCCTGCCGCGAATAGCTGGAGGAGCCATTTCTGCAATGTACATTGGGGCTAGAATTAGAGAAGCCCCAACTCCAAAACCACCAATCATTCTTGCTATTACAAGCGTTAAAAATGTAGGCGCAAAGGCCGAAGCCAACGCTGATATGGCATATAAGATTGCCGCATACCTCAACACTGTTCTACGACCAATCTTATCGCTTAATGGGCCCGCAAACATCATTGCTAAAGTTGCGGTAAGAGTAAGAGAGGCTACCGACCAGCCCAGTTCGAGTTTCGAAAGTCCGAACTCTGGTTCAATGAATTTAACAACTCCGGAAATAACCGAAGCATCAAATCCCATTAATAAGCCACCAAGCGCCACAATGATGGCGATCATCATGACGATATAATTATTTGATTTCATCTTTAGTAGGTTAGATAAAGGACAAAACAATAGGTTTAATATCGAACATAGCCATTACAATCCAGAAGATTAAAAATGGCGTCCAATTCTCGAATGTACTAATAAGTATCTTATGGTACTTTATACCATTACAATTTTCTCTTGAATACATATCAAGAATTCAAATAACCAATTGTAAAATAAAAGTAACATGTTCAAAGAAAGAAGCTGCAGGCAGAGAATTCAAACCATTTTGATATATTCGATACAAATCCGCACACATATGCTACGCTTATTATTAATTATAACTATCGTTTGCACTGGGATGCAGCAAAGTTTTGCTCAAGATTCCGGCCAAGCATTCGAGTATAATGCAGCTGAGACAGACGTCAATTATATTCAAGAAGCCGAATTGATCAAACACCTAAAATCAGACCCAGAGGCGTTTGAACCGAATTACAATCTTGCTGCCTACTATTACAATAAGGGCGTTGAAGCTCTTGAGCGTTTAAGTGCAGAACCTCAGTCGTCAACACCTGAAGTGTGGGATCGTTTGGAGTCAGAGAATCGTGAGATTGTTGCCATGTTTAATAAAGCTCTAGAGCCCGCATTAATTGCATTTAGAAGAAATCAAAAACACAATGAACTGCTCGGAATGCTAAGTGGCATTTACTTTGCTTTGAATGACATGAAAATGAGCGACTACTACTCAAGTCTGCAGAATCAATAATCGTTTCCTAAACAATTATTGATTCGTGTTATTTCGATTTTAACTTTGGCAACATGAATAGACAGCTGTCTTCGTTCCTTATCGTATCACTGCTTCTACTTAGTGCCTGTGAACCAACACAGGAAAGAGAAGTTACTGAAAGCTGGTCTCCAAGCCAAGCAAAAGTAGTAGGTTACTTCGTTGAAAGTGATGAGGGAAGATGGAAAACCAAAGAAGAGAAATACTACGTAGACGGTACTCAAGAATATTTTGGGTCTTTTGATAAAGCGGGGAATCGCGATGGCGACTGGAAGTACTTTTATCCTACTGGGCAATTATGGAGCTTAGGTTCATATAAAAACGGTCTGAAACATGGAAAGAAAGAAGTCTATTGGCCAGATGGAATGAAGCGATATGAAGGACAATATGCCGATGACGAAAAAAGTGGGAGTTGGATTTTCTACAATAAAGATGGCAGTATTCTTCAGAAGAAAGACTTCAGCACAAAGGAAAATCCATCGACCTCTAACCCCTAACCCAAGTTTATATCCTTGCTAATAAAGCAACATCAGTGCGGAATTGTACTTTCGTGAGTCATGATTCCTCCTCATAAAGTTGATGAAATATTAAGTGCCGCGCGCATCGATGAAGTTATCGGTGAGTTCGTTAATTTAAAGCGTTCAGGCTCTAGTTTGAAAGGTCTCAGCCCTTGGTCAGATGAAAAAACTCCATCATTCATGGTGTCACCTGCGAAGGGAATATTCAAAGATTTTAGTTCCGGCAAAGGAGGCAACGTGGTGACCTTCATTATGGAGCATGAGCACTTCACTTATCCCGAGGCATTGCGATGGCTCGCGAAGCGCTACAATGTTGAGGTAGAAGAAGAAAAGCCTTCTCCTGAGCAGGAGGAAGCGCGAAACGAACGCGAAAGTCTTTATGTAATCAATGAATTTGCTCGCAACTGGTTTGCCGAGAAAATGTGGGAAAGCGATGAAGGAAAGAACATCGGATTAAGCTATTTCAAAGAGCGTGGTTTCAAAGAAAGCGCCATCCAAAAATTTCAACTTGGCTACAATCCAGATTATTTTCAAGCTTTCACGGACACCTCAAAAGAGGCAGGATATAAAGATGAATACCTTTTAGCCACAGGGCTTGTAAAGGAAAAAAATGGTCGCTTTTATGACGGCTACAAAGGCAGGGTTATCTTCCCTATTCATAATTTAAGTGGACGAGTAATTGGATTTGGTGGTCGGACTTTAAAGGCTGACAAGAACATTCCGAAATACATCAACTCACCAGAGAATGCCATTTACGATAAGAGCAATTCTCTATATGGTCTTTATTTCGCCAAACAGTCAATAGCAAAAGAAGATAACTGCTATTTGGTGGAAGGTTATACGGATGTTATTTCATTTCACCAGAAAGGAATTGAAAACACAGTCGCTTCTTCAGGAACTGCTCTTACTAAAGACCAAATCAAGCTCATTGCGAGATACAGTCAAAACATCACTTTGGTTTATGACGGTGATCCAGCAGGTATAAAAGCAAGTTTGCGTGGAATAGATTTGATTCTTGAACAAGGCATGAATGTAAAGGTGATTCTCTTACCTGACAATCACGATCCCGATTCGTTTAGCAAGGAACACGACCGTATCGAAATCAAAGAATACTTAGGTAAAAACGCCCAAGACTTTATCGCATTCAAAGCTGCCTTGCTCATGGAGGAAGCTGCAGGCGATCCCATAAAAACAAACGATGTGGTGCATGCAATGGTCAATTCCATTGCATTGATTCCTGATTCAATCCTGCGTTCTATTTATGTGAATGAGTGCAGCCGATTGATGAATATTTCTGAAAGTGCACTGATTTCAGAGCTTAATAAATCTCTTCGGAAAAGCCACAAGCAACAGTATAAAGGGTCCAGCAGACGTAATGAAGATTTCATTGAAGCACCGGTCATCAAAACGGACTTCAACGAAGAGAAAAAGTTCGCTGATGACACCATTGAACATCAAGAGCGCGACATTCTGCGTATCATGATCAATTACCACGACCAAAAGTTCAGAATGTCCCAGCCTTTGGATGAAGTGCAAACGGAAGAACTCAATGTTCTAGAGTTTTTGTTGGACGAAATAGAGGGTGATGACCTGATTTTTGAAACGCATTCTTATCGTGAATTATTTTCAGAAGTCTCTAAAGAGTATGATGAAAAATTGAAATTCGATCAGAATTTTTTCATTCATCACGAGAACGAAACCATACGAAGTCTTTTTGTTGATTTGATGACTTTTCCGTACAGCCTTGACAATTGGGCGCGCATGGAAATTTTTGTGACCTCAGAAGATCAAAAACTAAGAAGAGCTGTCATTGAATCTCTATTTGCTTATAAATCAAAGCGCGTAGAGAGAATGATAAGGGATAATCAAGCGGCAATGAAAGATTCCACTACCTTAGGGTCTGATCCGACTCCATTTTTAGAAAAACAAATGAAATTAGAGTCGATCAAACGCGAAATCAACAAAACCTTAGGCCGAACAGTTTTACATTGATGAAAGAATTAACAGCAGTTCTTGAATTTGAAATCTTTAGTTACAAAGATTTTTCTTTAACGGTTTTCAATATTGGAGTGGTTGTTGCGACCTACTTTTTTACGTGGCTATTTCTAAAACTGTTTCACCTTTTCATAAACCGCAGTATTATGCGGAGGACTTGGATGGAGCGCAACACTTTGTATGCTCTCGAAAAACTTGCTGCCTACTTTGCATATACCATTGCTACAGCAATAGCACTTGAGGCAATTGGCATTAAACTTACCATTTTATTGGCTGGATCAGCAGCGCTTTTGGTCGGTGTTGGACTTGGTATTCAGCAAATATTCAATGATTTTACAAGCGGACTAATTCTCTTGTTTGGTGGAACAGTGAAAGTGAACGACATCATTGAGTTTAATAATACTGTCGGTCGAATTATCGAAATTGATTTCAGAACAAGTAAGATTAAAACAAGAGATGGCATTACAATCATTGTCCCTAACAGCAAGCTGGTTTCAGACAATGTTATCAATTGGACAACGATGGATGACCTCACTCGATTCCATATCAAAGTGGGGGTTGCTTATGGATCTGATACCGCATTAGTGCGGAGCATCCTGACTGAAGTTTCTAAAAAACATCCTGCTGTTGATCGAACGTTACCCGTTAAGGTTCAATTCAAAAATTTTGGCGATTCCAGCCTTGATTTTGAAGTTTATTTCTGGGCAAGAAATTCTTGGGAAATTGAATTTGTAAAAAGCGAAATGCGCTTTGAAATTGATGAAGAATTCAGAAAGAACAACGTTCGAATTCCTTTCCCGCAAAGAGATGTGCACCTTTTTAACAAACCTTAAACCTGCCCTAAAGTAAAATTGATTTTTACACCTATAGCCACATTGAGGTCCTTACCTTCGCAGCAAACGACAAAGATCACATGAAAGACTTTTTAAAAGAACTAGGCTTAGCCGAAACCAACGAAGGCACTTTTACCGGTGAAAAGTGGATTGCATCGAATGGAAAAGTGTTCGAATCCTACTCTCCTGTTGACGGCAAACTGATTGGAACTGTAAAAGGAAGCTCCTTAGAAAACTACGAATCGGTAGTTGCTCAAGCGCAAACGGCATTCACCGAATGGAGAATGTGGCCAGCGCCAAAGCGTGGAGAAATCGTAAGACAAATAGGCGAAGCCTTAAGAGAGAAAAAAGAAGCCCTTGGTAAGTTGGTGAGCTACGAAATGGGCAAAAGCTATCAAGAAGGCTTGGGTGAAGTGCAAGAAATGATTGACATCTGCGATTTCGCGGTTGGTCTATCGCGCCAGTTACACGGCCTTACCATGCACAGCGAGCGCGAAATGCACAGAATGTATGAGCAATACCATCCACTTGGAACGGTGGGAATAATTTCAGCATTTAACTTCCCAGTTGCCGTTTGGGCATGGAACAGCATGTTGGCTTGGATCTGCGGAGACGTTTGCATCTGGAAACCATCAGAGAAAGTTCCATTATGTGCGGTAGCTTGCATGAACATCGTAACAGAGGTTTTCAAGAAAAACAATGTTCCAGAAGGTGTGAACTGCTTGGTTGTTGGCGATTACGAAATTGGTGAAGCCATGAGCAACGATACTCGTGTTCCATTGGTTTCTGCAACTGGATCTATCCGAATGGGTAAAAAAGTGGGGGAAGCTGTTGGTAAGAGATTGGGCAAAACCATCCTTGAATTGGGAGGAAACAATGCCATCATCTTAACCCCAAATGCAGATTTGAAAATCGCGGTGCCAGGTATCGTATTCGGTGCTGTGGGAACATGCGGACAGAGATGTACTTCTACTCGAAGACTAATCATTCACGAAAGCATTTATGACGAAGTGAAAGAGACGCTTGCAAAAGCCTACAAGCAAATCAGAATTGGAGATCCATTGGACGCAAATAACCACGTTGGGCCACTGATCGATAAAGATGCTGTTCAATTGTACTTGAATGCACTCGAAGAAGTGAAAAAAGCCGGTGGAACTTTTGTAGTAGAAGGTGGTGTTGTAGAAGATGAAGTGAATGCCAGCGGATGCTATGTGAAGCCCGCCATTGCTGAAGCTAAAAATGAATGGCAAATCGTTCAAGACGAAACTTTTGCTCCGATTTTATACTTACTTAAATACAGTGATTTTGATGAAGCTCTTGCTATTCAAAATGGAGTTAAGCAAGGATTAAGTTCTGCTATCATGACCACTAACATGCGCGAAAGCGAAATTTTCTTGAGCCACAAGGGAAGCGACTGCGGTATTGCCAACGTGAATATTGGAACAAGTGGAGCCGAAATTGGCGGAGCTTTTGGAGGTGAAAAAGAAACAGGTGGAGGTCGCGAAAGTGGCTCTGATGCTTGGAAAGCTTACATGAGACGTCAAACAAATACACTGAATTGGGGAACCACTCTTCCTTTAGCTCAAGGAATTAAGTTTGATCTTTAATTGCCACAACTTAGAATAAAAAAAGGGCGCCCATCGTGGCGCCTTTTTTATTGAATATCAAATGCTACAGCGTTGATAATCGGCATAACAATATCCGAAGATTCAGAAACGAAAGCAATTACTCGGTAAGCCGATGGGCTCTTTGCAAGTTCTGTTAATGCGATATTTCCCGTCCAAGTTGAGGTCATTGCAGATAAATCAATATCATCGCCCTCGTATGACGAGAGAACGTGACGTATAACATTAGTATGCTCAAATCCTTGAATGTAGTTTCCTTGGCCATAGTATGGATGTCCGGGGTCAGAATTTCCATAATTGCGCTGATCATAGCCTGGCCCAATTCCAGTAACAATCTTTTCGACCAAAATGACGGTGAGCTTCAAATTTGGTGAAGTCAATTCTTCTTCTGAAAAAACTTCAATGCTCAATTCTAAGTCTGAATCCGTTTGATTTGATGAGACGTTCAAGCCAATATTGGTGGATTCACCAATTTCATTGCCCACCAAACCCCTGAAAGAGTTGATCGGGTAATACACCGCACTTCCATCTTCATGCCTTCTGTTCACATGACCTATTGGAGTATAAATAGTTTTATTAATCTTCTCCATTAAGTAAGAAGAATAATCGTGATATAACGGGCCATACAGGTAATGGCTCATGTGAGTTACATTCTCGAGTGAGTCTTCAATCTGATCAATTTCATGATGACCCAAAGGACACGCACCACAACCCACACTTACATTAGGTTCAATCAATACCGTATGTTCAATTCTAGAAGATTGATCCGCCTCGTTATGGATTTCTGGAAGACCGACAGGAGTTTCGTTCTTAGAACAAGCAACGAAAAGAAGAAGCGACAGTGCAACGAAAGAGAATCTTTTCATAATTAAGTAGACGTATGGTTCAACTAATGCGTTGACGAACAATTCCGTATTCTCTTACAAAACCCTTCTTAAAAATAGGGTATACGTAGTTTGTTGATATGCATTTGGGTTCTGAACCATAGTAGCAGTGATGCGGTCATTCGTAACAAAAACATAGTTCATTACAAACGGTGCAGACGAAGTATCTTGAAGACTATCCAACTGATTGTACACATAAAACCGCCCATTGGCTTCCTCAAAATTGGTTGATCGAACGTCTTCTGTTTCAACGCCAGCAAACGTAATGTAGCTCAATCGAAAAGTCTTTTCATGAGCACACTTCACGTCAAGGTAATAAGTCAGAGTTGGCTCTTTATTCTCCGTAATTGAATCAACGGTATCAATAATGGAAACTACATGCACAGAATCCGAAACCCAGGAACCTTCCACATCACCCTCCAAATTGCAATATTCAACTTCACTGGGAGAGATTTGTTTTATATCCACAACCTTTTCACATGCGATTAGGATTGCGCATAGAAATACAACCGTTGTGATTTGTTTCATTTTGTAGAAGTATAGATTTCTCCGCAGTCTAAAGAATCAAAAGGTGATTCTGAAGGATCACAAAACGTATAAACATTGCCTTGAGTATCTGAGCAGTCAATACAATTCACTCCCTGACATGAAACAGTAATAAATAGGACCCAAAGCAACACCAATCTTAACATGCCCCGAAAATAGGAAAAGAGGACTTTTATATCATAAAAAAAGGCCTCGTCATTACAACGAAGCCTTTTTTGGGTGTTCACAAACCACAAAGATTATTGATTCAATGCTGCTGAATCGAGCTCCAAAAGACTTCTGTTTTATAGTCAATATGATACTGCACTAAATTATCTGCAGGATTCTTAATGATTCGTCCTGGTTTACAATCGCGCTTAATAAGTTCTTCTTCGAGAATGTCTCCAAATAAAAAGGCCAGTGTTCCTACAAACCCAACTTTGTGTTGGTGATAGTTTGAAAAGTTCGCAACATGAACATCTATAAAGCGAGCCATTCCATCTTTCACCATCTCAATCACATATGGGTTCTCTTTATGGGCAATGATAAATGGCATAAATGAGGCCAAATAAACGTTTGCGTGAGGGTTTTTGTACACCTTTTCAACGGTCTGACTCCAGGTGATTTTATATTTCTCTTCAAAGTCACGTTGCATTTCAGCAGGAAGTCTTTTGTAGAAATAGTCTGCCAATATTTTCTTGCCGAAATAACTTCCGCTGGCTTCATCCCCTAGTATAAATCCGAGCGCTGGCACTAGTTCATGGACTTTCTCTCCATCAAAAAAGCAAGAGTTTGAGCCGGTTCCAACGATACAGCAAATAACCGGATCTCCTTCATAAAGAGAGTATGCCGCTGCTACTAAATCATGATCAACGCGAATATTGGCATTCACAAAATACTTCTCCAAAGCCTCCTGAATAATGAGGTTTAAAGACTCTGAAGAACAACCAGCACCATAAAAGAAGATGGTGCTAATCTGATCCTTTACTTCGTTTAATTCTTCACAGTTCTGAAGTGAGCTCACTACAAAATCTTCACCATGGAAATATGGATTAAAGCCTGGAGTATTAGCTTTTACGCAAACCTCAGCCTTTCTATTTAAGACTATCCAATCACACTTAGTCGAACCACTTTCCGCAATAGCTATCATAGGTCTTCTAATTTGTAATTCAAGAATTTAACTTATGAATCAAGTCAACCATTCGAGATGAATAGCCCACTTCATTGTCATACCAACCAAAAATTCTGATTAAGTTTTGGTTGACTTTCGTCAATTCACTATCAAAAATACATGAGTGATGATTTCCTAAAATATCCGAAGAAACAAGTGGTTTAATTGAATATTCTAAGATTCCTGCTAAATCTTCAGCAGCATGCTTTTGCATTAAGCGGTTCACTTCCTCTGCTGTTGTTTTCTCTTCAATAAGAATAGTAGCTTCTGTGATAGATCCAGATGGAACTGGAACGCGCAATGCATTGCCGTCCAATTTACCCTTCAGTGATGGAATTACTTTTCCTATAGCCTTAGCCGCTCCAGTTGAAGTAGGTATCACATTCAATGCCGCTGCTCTTGAACGTCTGAAATCGCTGTGAGGTGAATCTATTAATCTTTGGTCACCAGTGTAAGCATGTGTAGTGGCAATGAATCCACTACTAATAGTGAAATGACTATTCAAAACATGCATCATGGGAGCAAGGCAATTTGTAGTGCATGAAGCACCTGAAAGAATGACATCATCATCTTGGATAACATTATCATTAACGCCTACTACTATATTTTTAATCTCACCTGATGCAGGCGCAGAGATTAAAACTTTCTTAGCACCAGCTTGGATGTGATATCCAGCCTTTTCCTCATCCTTAAATATACCTGTGCATTCTAGAACCAAATCAACATTCAAGTCTTTCCAAGGCAAATTTCTAGGATCTCTTTCTGAAAAAACTTTTACAACTTTTCCATTGATCAAAATCCCTTCAGAATCAACTGAAATCTCGGCATTAGGGACACGTCCATAAACGGTGTCAAACTCAAATAAGTGTGCCAACATCTTGGCATTTACAAGATCATTAATGGCAACAACTTCAACTTGTGGATCAACAATCAATTGACGCATCACATGCCGTCCTATTCTTCCGAAACCATTTATCGCAATTCTTTTCATAATTCCTATCTATCTAATGATTAAAAGGTTCAAATGCAATATTAAACAATCTAAGTGTATTTTTTACACTTAGTATGCATATTTGTACTTTTACAAACTCGATCGGCTATATTTGAAAGCGATGATCCTGAATAATAGTTAATGGCCAACTCAGCTCATATCGAGGGAACACCAAATCCCAATGTATCAATAGATTGTGTTGTGTTTGGATTTGACAACGAAAAGCTCAAAGTTCTGCTCATAGAGCAAAAAAACAAGGGTAGCATTAACGCCCAATTTGCTTTGCCCGGAGATTTGGTGTTGGAGGATGAAGACCTATATCAATCCGCGACAAGAATTCTAAAAGAGCTCACTGATCTCGAGGGAATCTACCTTAAGCAGTTCAAAACATTTGGTGATCCAAATCGTGTCAGAGATGTAAAAGATCAAGAATGGCTTCGAACATTCAGAGAAGATCCAGAAGCAAGGGTGATTACGGTTGCTTACTATTCCTTAGTGAAGATGGAAGATTACATTCCTCAAGCCGCATCATTAGCAGGTAAGGTAATATGGCAAAATGTGGATGAAGTTCCTCAGCTCGCTTTCGATCACAATCAAATTGTAAATGAAGCATTAGAGCGTTTGAGAGAAGAGTTTGAATATAAAAATGTCGGCTATGAATTGCTTCCTAAAAAATTCACCTTATCAATGCTTCAGAAGCTCCACGAAATTATATTGGGAATTGAACTGGATAAAAGAAACTTTCGAAAGAAAATTAAAAAATCTGAGGTTCTAATTCCATTAGAAGAAAAACAATCTGGTGTTGATCATAAGCCCGCCCAACTCTTCAGATACAAATCAAGCTCAAGGTAGTGAGCTACTTTTTAAAGTCTTTTTGAAACCAAGAGCCACCAACGGCAAAAACATTTGAAAGGGATAAGTAGTCGTTGCTTGTCTCTTTCGTGATTCCTCCCGTTGGGCAAAATTGTACATCAGGGAACAACTGTCCATAAGCCTTCAATGCATCTAGCCCACCAAAAAGGTTTGCTGGAAAAAATTTAAGTGTGTCTAGCCCTTGCTCTCTAGCCCACATTATTTCACTTGGAGTGGATGTTCCGGGTAAATAAGGAAGTTTAGACGCCTCCATTTCAAATTGAAGGTCACTTGTCAAGCCTGGGCTAACAATAAAGTCCGCATTCGCTTTAACCAATCGCTCCAATTGAGTGGGATTCGTTACCGTGCCCGCTCCTATTAAGAACGTGCCATCGTACTCTTTTTTCAATAACTCTATTGCCTCAATACCAGCTGCCGTTCGAAGGGTGATTTCTATGCACCCAACGTTTTGACTTATCAAATACTCGATAAAGGCAGGTGCTTCATCTGCCGAGCTAAAGGTGACTACTGGCACCAATGTGTGCCCTTCCATTACTTGTCTAATTCCGTTTTGCATGTCTGACATTTAGATAATGAATGAAGCCCCTTCTTCACTTTCGGTAACTAATGGCTTCAATCTATTGAATAGCTCGCGGCCCACACCGAATGAATCGAAGTTGTCCGCAGTAGTTATAGCCCTTTTCTCGACCTCGTCAAAATTCAAGCAAGAGAGTGTTCCCTTATGAGCGTCAAGCTCTACAATATCTCCAGTTTGAAGTTTAGCAATTGGCCCTCCCTTGGCGGCATCAGGACTTAAATGAATAGCGGCAGGAACCTTTCCTGACGCGCCAGACATTCTCCCATCTGTCACCAATGCCACCTTGTAACCTTGACTCATTAGAAGACCCAATGTTGGTGTAAGCTTATGTAATTCAGGCATTCCATTAGAATGGGCACCTTGGTTTCTGACAACCACCACAACATCTTTATTCAATTCACCACGCTTGAATGCAGTGATCACATCATCTTGATCTTCAAAGACTACAGCTGGTGCTTTCACCACGTAGTTTTCTTCTTTTACTGCAGAAACTTTGATGACCGATCGTCCCAAATTTCCACTTAAAATTTTCAATCCTCCTGTAGGTGCAAATGGATCATTCACTCCTCTCATTACATTTTCATCCAATGACTTCTCTGGAGAATTTCTCCAAGCGAGCTTGCCGTTTTCCAAATAAGGTTCTTTAGTATAAGCCTCCAACCCTATTCCAGCAGAAGTTTTTACATTTTCATTTAACAATCCGCCTTCTCTCAAAGTTTTAATCAAGTACCCCATTCCACCGCATGCTTGGAAGTGATTGATATCTGCTGATCCGTTTGGATAAACACGCGTCAATTGAGGAACGGCTTCAGCAACATCGGAAAAGTCTTCCCAATTGATGATAATTCCAGCTGCTCTAGCAATTGCGACTAAATGTATAGTATGATTCGTTGATCCACCCGTAGAAACCAAGCCGACCAAAGCGTTTACGATACTCTCTGGTGTGATTACTTCATAAAGCGGGGTGTATTCATCACCTTGCGCTGTAATCTGCGTTAAGCGTTTGACTGTATAATCATTGAGTGCTTCACGCAACTCTGTTCCTGGCGTAATAAAAGACGCTCCTGGAAGATGAACTCCCATAATTTCCATGAGCATCTGATTGCTGTTGGCCGTGCCATAAAACGTACACGTACCTGCAGAATGATAAGATGCTGACTCTGCTTTCAAAAGCTCATCTCTGCCTATTCTTCCTGCTGCATATTCCTTTCTGAATTGCGCTTTTTCGTCATTGGTGATTCCAGACTCCATGGGTCCCCCAGGGACAAAAATGAATGGCAGGTGTCCAAAACGGAGAGCACCGATCATCATTCCCGGTACAATCTTATCGCAAATTCCTAAGCACATTCCTCCATCAAACATTTGATGTGACATACCAATGGCTGTTGATAAAGCAATAATGTCTCTACTAAACAATGAAAGTTCCATTCCTAGTTGACCTTGAGTAACTCCATCGCACATTGCTGGCACACCAGATGCGACCTGAGCAACAGCTCCATATTTTCTTGCTGAATTACGCAATGCTTCAGGGTAGTACTCATAGGTTTTATGAGCACTAAGCATATCATTATATGCAGTTATGATAGCAAGGTTAGCCTTGGTTGTGCCACTGAGCGACATTTTTTCATCATCAGCACAGGCAGCAAAAGCGTGAGCCAAGTTTCCACATGCTAGATCTCCTCGAGTTACTGATGCATTCTTTGATGACGTCATCAAAGCGATATACTCCGATCTTGATTTGCTTGAGCGTTCTTTGATGCGCTTTGTTATTTCTTTTATTCTCTTATTCATAAACTTATTATTCTGCCCAATACACTTCCAAGTCTTTTAATTCTTGTTTCATAAATGCGGCAATAGGATAAATGTGATAATCTCTTTTTTGATCTGCGTCTTTCAATATTAAGGCCTTTTCAGCCCCATAACAATGAAGAATTAATCTATTTGTATTCAACAAAGCCCTTCTAGTAAAGGTAATTCGTTGATGAGGCGCTGTCTGTGGATTTGTAATAATCAAATCTTCCTCTGAATTCAAATCAATGCCATAATCCAGTTCAGGAGCGTCAGGAAAAAGTGAAGCTGTGTGACCATCAGTGCCCATTCCTAAAATCACAACACTCAATGGAAAGTGATCGGATGAAAAGGCGTCCCTTACTTGCCGCAAATTACCTTCAGCATTTTCTGCATTTTGCACAAGAGGAATAAACTGGGCTTTTGCAGCCTTGTTTTGCAACAAATTGGCTTTGACCAAGCCTCCATTTTGATCCTTATGACCATCTGGCACATAACGCTCATCTACTAGAGATATCGTGACTTTTGACCAATCTAAATTAATGTTTGAAAGCAATTTAAACAGATTGACTGGTGTTGAACCTCCCGAAACTAATAGCGTTGCTTGACCTTTATGCTCTATATCGTGAGCTAGGGCTTTCGCAATTTCAACAACTAGATTTGATTCTAACTCAGATCTACTCATCGTCATCCTCCAACTTCTTTTGAGCCTTAATCACATGTCTTGATTTAACCCACTCGTGATCACCATCCATTACTTTGTCTCCAGGACCCCAGGTTCCTGCTTCGTACAAGACATTTGGCATTTTTGATTTTTCCCAATTGGTTAAAAGCGATTCTGCCCATGTCCATGCGGCTTTCACTTCATCTCTTCGCATAAACAGAGTTTGATTCCCTCTTACAACATCCATTAAAAGACGCTCGTAAGCCTCTGGAAAACGCTGATCAAAATGTTCAGCATAATCTAACTCAAGCGAGAATGGCTTGTAGCGGTATCCGCCCGGACCAGGAATTTTAACCATTTGTTGCAGTTCAATTCTTTCTTCTGGTTGCAATCTAATGGTCAATTTATTGTTGGCCATTTTTTTACGATCAGGGAATAAGTTGTGAGGCACATCTTTGAAATTGATCACAATTTCAGAATATCGATGCGGCATTCTCTTTCCAGTTCTTAAAAAGAACGGAACACCACCCCAGCGCCAATTATCTACGTGAGCTTTTAAGGCCACAAATGTTTCCGTATTCGACTCAAATTTGTCGATATCTTCTAGGTAAGAAGGAAGCCTTCCTTCTCCTGTGTTTCCCCTTGTATATTGACCTCTTACAGTCTCCGTTAAAATCGAATTCTTGTCGTACAAACGAAGCGCTCTTAAAACCTTGAGTTTTTCATCACGCACCAAATCTGCTTCAAGCATTACCGGAGGCTCCATGGCAATCAAACACAGAAGCTGCAAGAGGTGGTTTTGAACCATGTCTCTCAACGCTCCATACTTATCATAAAACCCACCACGAGTTCCTACGCCAATCGATTCGGCTACGGTAATCTGAATATTGTCAATGTCTTGTGCATTCCATGAGCTCTCAAAAATGTTGTTTGCAAATCGAAGCACCATAAGGTTCTGAACCGTTTCCTTTCCAAGATAATGGTCGATACGGTAAATCTGCTCTTCCGGAAAATGAAGTGCTACTTGATTATTTACTGCTTCTGAACTTTTTAGATCCGTTCCAAGAGGCTTTTCTAAAACTACTCGCGCATTAGGAATGATATAACCTTGATTATCCAAATACTCACATATAGGGCCAAAAGCCGCAGCTGGAGTAGCCAAATAGAAAACCCTGATTGAATGGAAATCCTTTGTAAACCATTTTGCAGCATGTGCATCTTCCAACTTTTTATCCGTATCAATTTGCGCGAATGTGACCATGGATAGAAGCTTTGAAATCACTGCATCATCGGCATCCTTGATGTATTCCTTCAAGCTTTTCTCAAGCTGCTCAATAAAATCTTTTTGCGTACGCTTTGACCTTGAAACAGCCATCACTCGGCTTGATTCATCGATTTGGTGTTCATTCAAGCGATGGTAAAGCGCTGGAAATATTTTTCTGAATGACAAGTCTCCATCTCCTCCGAAGATTATGAGATCGAAATTGTCCATTATTTGTTTTTGATTAGTTGTCATATTTTCAATAAGAATCTCAAAGATAATTTACTTAGTGTAGTTTTTACACTATCTAATTCAAATTTAACCTGCACTTAACAAAGCATAACTAACACTTACTATTGTGAAATCAAAGCCAAATAGTGTAAATGGAATGGATTGAGCTCGGTTTTCTCGGATTATTTGCTGCAACATTTTTAGCAGCAACAGTAGTTCCGTTTAGTTCAGAGGCTGTTTTGGCAGGGTTAATTTTAGCTGACTTCGACCCTACTTCCTGCCTAATTGTTGCAACACTAGGCAATACTTTAGGTGGATTAACAAGCTTTGGACTGGGCTATTTGGGAAATTGGCGTTGGATCAATCGCTACTTAAAAGTAGAAGAGAGTAGCGTAAATAAATGGAAGCAAACCGTTGATAAATTCGGCTCTTACACTGCCTTGCTCTGCTGGCTGCCTTTTGTAGGCGACCTCATTGCCATAACGCTCGGTTTGTTTAAAGCATCAGTGTGGAGAGTAACAATCTGGATGACGGTAGGCAAAGCAGCACGATACGCATTCGTTATTTGGGCATTGTTGTATTCAGTTCGCTAAGCCTCTAACCGCATTACTTCCTCTAATATTTCAGTTGCTTTTTCAAGCGTAGAAATATTCGTGAACACCAAACTCAATCGATCATTGCGCTCCCTTAATTGAACGCGGTTTGGATTGGTCTGAACAAACATCAGCACCTTTTCAAATTTGGGTGATTGGAAGTAGGTAGAATCCTTATCGGAAATGAAATAGCCGATGATCTTTTTATTCTTGAAGACTACTTTCTCAAACCCGATATCCTTTCCGGCCCAAATCAAGCGTTTGGATCTTAAAAGCCTCTCAAATGAAGGTGGAATTGGTCCAAATCGATCTTCGATGCCTTGTACGAAATGATTCAACGCTTCCATGTCATTTACATCCGCTAAGCTTCGGTAGATATTCATCCGCTCGGTAATGTTATTGATGTAGTCATCAGGAATCATCACTTCTAAATCAGTCTCCAGTTGACAATCACTCACATATACTCTTTCCTTGTCTTCTTCGAATAGTCCTTTGAATTCAGTTTCCTTCAACTCTTCCATGGCTTCTTCAAGAATCTTTTGATACGTTTCGTATCCAATATCTGTAATGAAACCACTTTGTTCTCCTCCGAGTAAATTTCCTGCGCCACGAATGTCCAAATCGCGCATTGCAATGCTGAAGCCACTTCCCAGATCGCTGAATTGCTCAATTGCCGTGAGTCGTTTTCGCGCTTCACTTGTCAGCGTGCTCATAGGTGGGCAGAGTAAATAGCAAAATGCCTTTCGATTGGATCGTCCGACTCTACCTCGCATTTGGTGCAAATCGCTCAATCCAAAATTCTGCGCTTGATTAATGATAATGGTATTCGCATTTGGAATGTCGAGTCCGCTTTCGATAATGGTCGTAGAAACCAAAACATCAAATTCTCCCTCGATAAAACGAAGCATCACTTCTTCCAATTGATGACCTTCCATCTGCCCGTGAGCAAAATCAACTTCAGCCTCGGGAACAATTTTCTTGATCATTGCACATACTTCAGCGATATTCTGAACGCGATTATGAATGAAAAAGATTTGCCCATTTCGAGTCAGTTCAGCATAGATAGCATCTTTAATGACCGCTTCATTAAAGGTGTGAAGCTCTGTTTGAACGGGATATCTATTGGGCGGAGGAGTGTTGATCACACTTAAATCTCGAGCACCCATTAAAGAGAACTGCAGAGTGCGCGGAATCGGGGTTGCCGTTAATGTTAGTGAGTCAACATTGACGCGCATTGTTTTCAATTTATCCTTCACACCCACTCCAAATTTCTGTTCCTCATCAATGATCATCAAGCCAAGGTCTTTGAACTTAACGTCCTTCCCAACGATCCGATGTGTTCCAATAAGGATATCAATTTTGCCCTCCGCTAGTTTTTTCAGGGTCTCCTTTTGTTGTTTAGCTGATCTGAAACGGTTGATATAATCTACCGTGACTGGAAAGTCTTTCAATCGATCACTAAATGTCTTGAAGTGTTGCGCAGTAAGAATAGTCGTTGGTGCCAAAATGGCAACTTGCTTGCCATCGGTAGCTGCTTTGAATGCCGCGCGAATAGCAACTTCCGTTTTTCCAAAGCCAACATCACCACATACCAAACGGTCCATTGGATATGGCTTTTCCAAATCAGCTTTTATAGCATTGGTTGCTTTTTCTTGATCAGGAGTGTCTTCATAAATGAATGAAGATTCAAGCTCGGTTTGCAGATAGGTGTCTGGACTGAAAGCAAATCCATTCTTGAGCTTTCTTTCTGCATAGAGCTTGATCAAGTCATAGGCTATTTCTTTAACCTTTTTCTTGGTTTTGTTTTTAAGACTTTGCCAAGCGTTCGAACCCAGTTTATTGATCTTAGGTGGTGTGCCTTCTTTACCGACAAATTTTGAAATACGATGCAAGGAATGAATGCTTACATAAAGCACATCACCACCTGAATAGATCAAACGAATCGCCTCTTGCATTTGGCCATTCACATCGATTTTCTGAATTCCAGAATATTGACCAATTCCATGATCGATATGCACCACATAATCTCCTGGCTGTAAATCGCTGAGTTCTTTAAGGGTGATTTGTCGCTCAGAGTCTGCGAAGCCTTCTTTCAGCCTATAACGATGATAACGCTCAAACAATTGGTGATCAGTATAGCAAACCAATTTTGCATCATGATCAATAAATCCTTCGTGAATAGAAGTATTTATTCCTTCAAAATCAAACGTCTTTTCTGTCGTTTCTCGATTCAACAGAATGTCTTCAAAAATTTGATGAAGACGAGTAATTTGCTTTGGATTTGTTGTGAAAATGTAGTTGTGAAACCCATTTCGAGTGTGATTCGTCAAATCAGTAATGAGCAAATCAAAATTCTTGTTGAATGATACTTGTGGTGTTTGATTAAATCTGATTTCAACATCCGGCTTCATCAAACTTGGCCGATCGAATTCCACTTGTGTAAAAGCGCCCACTTGATCTAAATACACCTCCTCACTGACATATAATTCTGACGGTTGAACCTGTTTTATCGCGCCTGTTAAGCGAGCAAATTTCTCTTCCGATTTTTTGAATAAATCAGCCACATGCTCCTGAATCAGTTCAAAATTCTTCAACCAAACTACTGAGCTTTCAGGTATATATTGAAGAAATGTTTGTCTCACTTCCTTGAGTGCTTGTTTCTGCACGTCAGGAATGATACTGATGTGCCCATGATCCTTAACACTCAATTGAGACACTGGATCAAACGTGCGTAAACTATCAACTTTATCCCCAAATAACTCAACGCGGAATGGACGATCATTTGAAAAACTCCAGATATCTATAATCCCTCCACGGATGGCATATTGCCCCGGCTGATAAACAAAATCAACGCGCTCAAATTCGAGCTCTTGTAGCACCTCATTGACGAACTCCTGAGATAGGTTATCACCTACGTTAACAGTAAGTGTGTTCTTAACCAGACTCTGTTTCGTGACCACTTTTTCTGAAAGTGCATCAGCATAAGAAACAATAACGAAATGACGCTTTCGGGTATTGATAGCACTCAACACTTCTGCGCGCATCAGGCCATTTTCACCTTCCTTTTTCTTTCCTGAGAACTCCTCCATTCCTTCTTCAATTGCCTCGTATGCTTTTTTATCGCTATGCGGGAAAAAGAAAACTCGATTGGGCGAAATGAGGTTTTGAATGTCGTTATAGAAATAAGCGGCCTCTTCACGATCGTTAAACACAAGAAGATGGTGAACTTCCTTCTTTTTGAAGGCTGCGGCAACTATAAAGCTTAAAGCAGAACCAGCTATACCTTTTATTCGGTGGCGAACGGGCACAGGCAGCTCGGGCCCAAACTCAAATTGATCAATTTGCGGACTCTTTTCAAAATGCTTTTTAAGATCGTCTATTCCCACAGTTCTTACGAACCACGAAAGTCGCTAAAAGTTGATAGCATTTGCTTGAAAATCTTGAGTTCAAAGACTGCGTTGAATTATTATTCCAATCGCTTATCGCACTCGCATTCATGACAAGCCTCCAACGTTTCGAATGGAACCACACCCTCGCATCCGCCATAAATGAATTCCTCACACTGACCTGAAACAGCGTTGTAATAGTATTTAGAAAGCATGGCGTAGCATGGCCCTGCTTCTGGTGTCAATTCGCACCGCTGCGGCTTTTCACAGTCATCTTCATTCTTATCGCATGAAAGACTAAAAAAGATAACAACAAGTATTAATAGAGGGTGTCTCATACATTCAAAGTTAACGAAACGCTCTCTCAAAAAGCAATCTACCTTCCTGATTTAGAACACGGTAGGGAATATATCTTATGGTCGATAATAAACCCGCTTTTTCAAACCTTCAATTTCAAGGGTAAACCAACCTTCTTCTGTCACCCAGTTCATTTGGGCATTTACAAACGACAGCTCTTTTTCGCCTATTTCAAAAGAAACCACCGTTGAATCGTTAGCCTTCAGGTCTATTTTTTCAAAACTTCTTAGCCTCTTCACCGGTGGAGTAATTGAAGCCACTTCATCAGAAGCATATAACTGTACTACATCCTTTCCTCGATTTGACCCAGAATTTCTCACCTTTATTTCAATCACTATTTTTTGGCCCTTTCTCAGCGTATCTGTATTCACTTTAAAGTCGGAATACTCAAAGGATGTATAACTCAATCCCTCTCCAAACGACCATTGTGGATCGTATCCATTTCCGCCATAATAATTATCTACTTCTTCGGATTTTTTGTGGTCATAGGTCAACAAATCGTTCACATATCGAGGATAGGTAAAAGGCAAATGACCACTAGGGTTAACTTGCCCAAAAAGTACATCTGCAATAGCTTGGCCACCGCTACTTCCCGGTTGATATGCCATGATAACGCCATCACAATCATCTACAAAAGATGAAACTATTCGGGGCCTTCCTTCTACCAAAACAAGGATTATTGGCTTTCCTAGATTAATCAGTGCTTTCGCCAATTCTTGCTGGGAAGAAGAAATAGTTAGATCATGAATATCTCCTGGTTTTTCGGCCGAAGGTTCTTCACCCAGACATAAAATGATTATATCACTTTTTGCGGCAGCTTCTAAAACAGCAGGAAGATTTATCAATGAATCTTCAGAACACCCTAATATGTAGTTTGTGTTGTTAGATTTTAATCCTATTGCCGAAGAAATAGTTTCAAATGACTCACCACTAATAATACTGTCGTTTCCCTGCCAAGTGCGAGACCATGGTCCATTGAGATACTGCAAACTATTGGCTGCTGGTCCAATGACAAGCATTGCCTTATCAGCACTTAATGGTAAAACATTGCCTTTGTTTTTAAGCACTGTGATGGATTCGGCAGCAGCTTGATAGGCAAGTTCAAGGTGCGCTTTACCACCAAAGCGCTCATCTGCGTTTTCAGGAATGGTAATTGGATTATCGAATAACCCTAAATCAAATTTCAACCGAAGAATTCTTCTGACTGATTCATCAATACGACTCTCGCTTATTTTGCCTTCGTTAACCAAAGCAATTAGGTTTTCACAAAACACAAAGTCATTCGGAACCATACACATATCCACCCCAGACTTAATGGCTATTTCAGCGGCTTCCTTTCTATTGGCTGAGACACGATGAACGGTAAAAAGTCTTTCAATATCTCCCCAATCTGATAGAACAACACCTTCAAATTTCAGCTCATCTCGAAGCACTGTTTTTAGCAGATATTCATTCGCATGACTCGGAACACCATTCAATTCTCCAGAATTTACGATCAACGAACGAACACCTTGTTCAATTGCCCTTTCAAATGGCGGTAAATAAGTTTCTCTTAGCTGTCGCTCATCCATATAAACTGGCGTGCGATCCTTACCCGACAAGGGCGCGCTGTATCCAACATAATGTTTCACACAAGCAGCAACAGAAGAGCCATCTGATAAATTCTCGCCCTGATAGCCGCGAACAGCAGCGTTTCCCATGGTTGAAGTAAGATGTACATCTTCTCCATAGGTCTCAAAAAACTGTGACCACAGTGGCTGCCGGCCCACATCTATAACGGGTGAAAAGACCCATGGAATAGCGCAGCTGCGTGTTTCAAAAGCTGTTGCCTGAGCAATTTGTTCGACAAGCGGTGGATTCCAACTCGCTGCTTGACCCAATTGATGAGGAAACAATGCGGAACCGCTTGAATAATTCGATCCATGTATGGCATCAATCCCATAAATAATAGGAATTTGAGATAGACTTGATAACGCCATTGTCTGAATGGCAGTTATCACTTCAAGCCATTCATTTCTGCTGTGCGCCTTGCGACCATTATTCAAAAATGATCCAACTTTATATTCACGTATCGCTTCTCTTAATTTGGCCGTATCGATTTCTATTGGATAAACGATGACGCCATTCTCTTTCTTCAGAATCACTTCCAAGTTGATTTGTGTCATCTGCCCTACTTTCTCTTCTAAGGTCATAGAAGCCACCAACGCATCAATCTTCACTTGACTATTTCCTGATTGAGAAAAAGTCAAAAACGGTATGATCAGACCACAAAGAAGATGGATAAAAATGAATCTATATCGATTGACATATGTGGTTTTTATCACCATTGACCTAACTAAAAACAATCCAGATTACACCCACTATCAATAAGAGTCCTGCCGTAAGCAAGGCGTTAATCCTTTTGTATCCCAGCGAAGATGCAGAGTAAGTAACCAGATGTAAATTGGGGTTTTCGTCAGACTTCGTCAATAGGCTAACACCAACAAGAATGATGGAGCATAGAACAAACATGATCAACGCAAAGTGCAGAAAATTGATATCTGCCACATAGTAGAAGAATCCATTCACATCCAACGCTGATTTATTGAGTTCTAAGACCAGACGCACAACTCCGATAAAAGCACCTGTCAAAAGCGATGACATTGCACCGTTAGAGTTAATCCGTTTCATAAAGAGCCCCAACAGAAAAACCGCTGCGATAGGAGGAGCGATATAAGCCTGAATACTTTGCAATTTTTGAAAAAGTCCTCCTTCTATTATGTTCAGCATCGGTATCCACGCCAAACCAAGTATAACCAATACAACTGTTGCTATTTGCCCAACAACAACCAGTTTCTTTTCGCTGCATTGGGGGTAATACTTCTTGTAAATATCAATTGTAAAAAGGGCCGAACATGAATTGAAAACAGAGCTTAATGAACTCATCAAAGCAGCTAACAATCCGGCCACGACCAAGCCCTTTAATCCGCTTGGCAATAATTGCATCACCAATACTGGCAAAGCAGCATCATACTGTTCCTTACCATCAACCATAGGGAATGAAATAACTGCATCAGGCCCTGTGGATAAAGCATAAGCAATTACTCCAGGCAAGACAAAAATGAATAAAGGAAGCATTTTTAAATACCCAGCGAATATTGTCCCTTTTCTAGCATTTTCAAGGTCCTTAGCTGCTAATACACGTTGAACGATGAACTGATCCGTACACCAATACCACACCCCTAAGATTGGCGCTCCGAATAATATACCCGTCCACGGAAATTCAGGGTCACTCAAAGGTCTCCAAAGAGACAAGTATGACGCTTCAGTTTTCTCCGCCAACCCTTCCATGCCACCTACCTGATCAAGGCCAAAAAATGTCAGCGCCAAAGAGCCGCCAACCAGAATAAACATTTGAATTAAATCAGTATACACGACCGCCTTTAAACCACCAAGCACCGTGTACGCTCCTGTGATAACCACAATTAATATAGCTCCTGTCCAAAAGTCAATTCCCAATAAGGCCGTGAAAACTATCCCTCCTGCCGCAATGGTAACCGAAATCTTAGTCAATACGTAAGCGATAATTGACACCCAGCTCAAATATCCTCGCGCTGCGGGACTGTAGCGCATTTCCAAGAACTCTGGCATTGTAAAAACACCACTTTTTAAATAAAAGGGGACAAAGAGCCAACCAAGAAGCAATAAAATGAGTGCGGCAAGAATTTCAAATTGAGCGGCAACAAAATCTCCTGAGGCACCTTGGCCTGCTAGTCCAACTAGGTGCTCTGAACCAATATTAGAAGCAAAAAGAGACGCGCCTATAACGAACCAACTTAAATCTCTTCCGCCAAGAAAATAATCTTCTGAATTTTCAAACGATGAATCTTGAGCTTTTTTGTCTTTGCGAATTACTCGATAAGCGATGTATAGAATCAATAAAAAATACCCAATAATGATGGATATATCCAAAGCATCAAGCTTGAAATTTGCTTCTCCCATAGGTCAGTTTTTTAATAAAGCCCTGAATTCAATTCTTACAATCCAAAAGAAAACCCCTTCGCAAGCAGCCGTTTATAAGCTTCTTCATCAAAAGAAAACAGTCTTCCAGGCCGATGAGGCACATCAGATTGAAGCTCATTTAAATCCTTCAATAAGCCCATACTGAGTATTCTCTTTCTGAAATTGGCTTTATCAAATTTTTCGTCAAGAACTGCCTCATATAGAGCTTGCATTTCACCGAGGGTGAATTTCATTGGCAACAAGTGAAATCCTAAAGGCTGATGGCGAACTCTTTCGCGCAATGTCTCCAAAGCGTCATCTACAATACTTCTGTGATCAAAAGCTAGTTCTGGCAAATCCTTAACATCAACCCAGTACACGTTGTCAGCCCAAGAATTAGCCAAAGGTCTGTACTTATCCACGTTTATCAATGCATAGTAGCCAATTGTGGCTACCCTTCCAATGGGATGACGATCCACTTTACCGTAGCACTTAGTTTGAATCATATCCACATTTCGAATGCCCGTTAAATCCTTTAAAACTCTGACAGCTGAAGAATTAACATCTTCATTCGGGTAGACTAAATCACCTGGAAGTGCCATCTTTCCTAAATGAGGCTCAGCGCCCCGTTCAATTACAAGAAGCTTAATTCCATTTTCATGGTAACCTAGAATTACACAGTCGACAGACATCGCGAATTGAAAAAACTTCTCAATGGCGATCTTATAGTACGCACTAAATTGATGACCTATTACGTCTTCTATTGTGTCAGATTTTTTTTCCTTCATTGAAATTGTGGTTGACCGCGAAAATAACCCTATGCATAAATGAACATAATACTTATGCGGTTATAAAAACGAAGTTTTAAGTTATATCAACATTAATCAAAGCGCAATTTAGAAAATTTTTCAGTAATAGTACTTTGTACCAAAAGTTTTGTATAATTGTGAGACTAAACCTCTAACAGACATGTTGAAAAAACTCATACTCACCCTGATTATAGGGGCTTTAAGCTCAATAATCATTGCCCAAGAGACGACCATTACTGGTCAAATTAAAGACGAATCCGGGTTCACTATTCCTGGAGCAACTGTTGTTGAAAAAGGAACGACCAACGGAACTTCGACTGACATGGATGGGAATTACACCTTAAAAGTTACTCAATCCCCAACCCTAACCTTACGATACAGTTTCATTGGATATGCACCTAAGGAAGTTTTAGTTGCCGGTCGAACCAAAGTGGATGTAGAAATGGAGCCTAGTGTGGCTGCTTTGGATGAAGTCGTTGTCGTTGGATACGGAACTTCAACTAAAAAAGAACTTACTGGTGCTACATCAAAGGTTAGCGGAGAAAGCGTTGAACGTCTGAATATTCCAAGAATGGACCAAGCCCTTCAAGGTCAAGTCTCTGGAGTTGCCATCAACACTAACTCAGGTTCACCTGGAGGTTCATCGAGTATAAGAATTAGAGGTCTTTCAACCTTTGGAGATAATGACCCCCTCATTTTAGTTGATGGAGTTGTATATGATTCGGAAGGATTGAACGCATTAAACCCTAATGACATCGCATCAATCAATGTTTTAAAGGATGCTACTGCCGGAATTTATGGTGTAAGAGCAGCGAATGGAGTGATTATCATTGAAACGAAGCAAGGAACGGTCAATTCAAAACCTCAGTTTGAAGTTAGTTCTTATTACGGAATCCAACAAGCCTCTAAAAGACTCGATCTCTTGAACGCTGAGGAATATGCCGTCATTAAAAATGAAATGTTTGCCAATGGCGGAGAAACTGTTCCTTTTGCTAATACAGACCTTGGAGAAGGCACAGATTGGCAAGATGAAGTTTTTACCACTGCTGCGATTAGCAATTACAATGTTTCCATGTCTGGTGGGACCAAAAGCACAACCTACTCCCTTGGAGGTTCATACTTTACCCAGGACGGCATAGTGGGTGGAGACAAATCAAACTTCTCTCGCTATAATGCCAGAGTAAATATCAGCACTAAACTTTCCGAAAAACTTAAACTAAATAGTGTTTTACTCTATACGCATGAAGACAGAAGTACACTTCCAGAAAACGGCATAGGCTCAGTTCTTTATAATACAGTAAACGCTTTTCCAACGGATCCTGTAAAAACTCCTGACGGAAATTACAGTTATCTTGAAGAGGTTAGTGATATAATCAATCCTATTGCCCAGATGGAGAATACGTTCAATGAGGCGAGAGTTGACAAGATTGTAGGTAAAGAAGAGATCATCTTTACTATTAATAAAGACTTTGACTTTACGAATCGTATCAACTACAACTATGCGATTGTCGATTCAAAAAACTTTGCACCTCTTGTATGGTTTGGACCAGGTAAAGCTCAAAACAGTGCCATTAATGAAGATTTAGACCCTTCACTTGTTGATATTGGAGATAGCACTTTTATTGAGCGTGGAGCAAGTGTCTTTGAGCAAAGAGCAACTTACCTTGATTTAACTTACGAGAGTTTCGTGAACTATAAGCACGTCTTTAACACTGATCACACAGTGAAAGCTACTCTCGGTGCATCCGTATTCACTCGAAGAGGAGAAGGGCTTAACGGCACGGCATTCAACATTCCTAACAATTCAGAGGATTATGCTGATATTTCAGCCAACCAGGCTCCTGGTGGATACTTGAACAATGTTGGATCTTTCCAATATGAAGAGCGGCTTCTTTCTTCGTTCATGCGAGCAGAATACGGTTACAAATACAAGTACCTCATTTCTGGACTTATTAGAAGAGATGGTTCAACGAAGTTCGGACCAAACAACAGATATGGTATATTCCCTACGATATCCGGTGCATGGGTTTTCTCAGAAGAAGATTTCTTTACGGTTCCAGTAATCACTTTCGCCAAGCTGCGTGCCAGTTATGGTGTTTCAGGTAATGATCAAATCCAAAATTTTGCATACCGCGCTCAACTTAATGGTGAAGGCGTTTATGTGTTAGATGATGTTATTCGACAAGGCGTGGCATTAGGCCGAGCTTCTAACCCTGACTTGAGATGGGAAACTACTAGACAATTAAATATTGGTGTTGACTTAACCTTCTTTGAAGCCTTCAATTTCACCACTAATTTCTTTGTCAAGAACACGTTTGACCTTTTATTCCAACCAGATGTTTCTGGCGTGATTGGATCTTACGGACCTGGTGGACAACCACCAATTATAAATGCCGGAGATGTTTCTAATACAGGCCTTGAGATAGAGCTTGGCTATTCAACTGACCCAAGAAAAGCATTGGTTTTCTCTACCAATTTCAACATGACGGCTATTAACAATAAGGTAACGGCAGTTCCTGAAGGTGTTGACTTCTTGCCAGGTGCTTCATTTGGTGTAGGAGGAAATATAGCTACCCGATTCGAGGAAGGTTACGCGATTGGATATTTCAATGGGTTAGAAACAGATGGAATTTTCCAAACTCAAGAAGAAATAGATAACTCACCAACTCAAGAAGGAGCTCAAGTAGGTGATTTGAAGTTTGTAGATCAAAATGGAGATGGAATAATAAACTTCAATGATGAATCAGACAATGTTGAAATCGGGTCTCCGATTCCAGATTTTACTTTTGGATTGAATCTTAACACGCAGTATATGGGATTTGATGTTTCCGCAAATCTTTATTCTGCTATAGGTCAAGAAATCATCAGGAATTATGAAAGACAGCAACCATATGCCAATCAATTAAATTATGTGATTGATCGTTGGACGGGTGGTAACCCTTCTGAAGAAAACCCAAGGCTTACAACCGGAGCCACCCAAAACACAGCATTCTCTGATTACTATGTCGAAGATGGTTCTTTCCTAAGACTAAGAAACGTTCAATTAGGTTATACGCTTCCTGAGTCATTAATGGATAAAATTAAAGTGGCGTCAATAAGAGTGTATGTTTCTGCCAACAACCTGCTCACCCTAACCAACTATCGAGGATTTGATCCAGATATTGGTTCCGCTGGAGGAACGCTTTCTGCTGGAGTAGATTATGGCTTCTATCCACAAGCCAGAACATTCATGGGTGGTATCAACGTTAAATTTTAAGTAATGAAGACAATTAGAATTAAAATACTATCAGCTTCAATCATTGCAATTCTTGCAACTACAATTGGCTGCAACGAATTCCTGGACACTGACCCATTATTTACTCAAGATGCTGAGAATTACTTTCAGAATGAGAGTGACTATGAGCAGGCATTGATAGGTGCTTATGACTTACTTCAAGGCTCGTTTATCAATGTTTGGATCGGAGAAATTGCTTCTGACAATTCTATTGCTGGAGGTGAAAGTGTCAATGACACCAAAGGACTTCATGAAATTGACTTAATGACTCATGGTGGCGTTAACATCGAACTTCGAAATATTTTTCGTTGGAACTATGCCGGTGTAACTCGAGCGAATTACATCATGGAAAACAAAGACAATATTGACTTTGATGGTAAAGATCTAATCATTGCTGAAGCTCGTTTTTTAAGAGCTTACTATTATTTCCAGCTTGTGAAGTATTTTGGTGATGTGCCTTTGATAATCGATAAAAGACTAGGGAATAATGAAGTTCAAGATCTCGAACGGTCTCCTGCTTCAGAAGTATATGCACAAATAGAAGAAGATTTAAATTCAGCAAGCTCTGTTATAGATTGGTCTTCACCAATTAAGGGTCGCGTGAATAAAGGCGCTGTTTTAGCCCTCTTAGGTAAAGTTTACCTCTATCAAAACAAGTTTACAGAAAGTGCTACAACCCTTGACCGAGTGATAACAGAAGGTGGATATAGCCTTTCCGATGACTACGCTGAACTCTTCACAGTGGCTAGCGAAGGAAACTCAGAAAGTGTTTTTGAGATCGAATACAGTGGACTTGAAGGTGGCGGCTACGATTGCTTAATATGCCTTGAAGGAAATGCAGCTCCTGGATTTCATGGCATTCGCCAATATACCGGACCAGTTTATGGCGATGGTAATAGCTATAATCTTCCAACACAAGACTTATATGACGCATTCCCGAGTGGCGACATACGCAGAGATGCAAGTGTTTTAGACATAGACGCATTTATTGCAGCCCAGCCCAATTCAGGTGATATTACTTACGCCATCGGTGGTGGAGGTCATACCGGATTCTACAATAACAAGTACATCAAAAGACAAGGTGAAATTGGTCTTCCGGACAATGATTTAACCAGTCCGGTGAATTATCGCGTCATTCGCTATGCTGATGTTTTACTTATGGCTGCTGAAGCGCATAATAGAAGTGGTAATGACGGTCAAGCTTTAATTTACGCGAACTTGGTAAGATTAAGAGCGAATGTGCCAGAACTATCTACTGGCGGAAATCAACTCACGGAAGATATTTGGAATGAGCGCAGATTAGAACTTTCTGGCGAAGGACATCGGTTCTTTGATTTAGTTAGAACTGGACAAGCTGCTGCGGCCATTGACGGATTCACAGCTAATAAAAACGAATTATTTCCTCTTCCTCAAGTTGAGATAGACCTTGCGGGTGGGAATTGGAATCAAAATACTGGATATTAAGATTTTTAAAACTTTACATTATGAAAAAGTTAGCACTACTATTTCTTTCCCTTTCGTTATTTACTCTTCAGTCTTGTAAAAAAGATTTAGAAGAATTAGGTGCACCGCCAACTGCAGCTGATGCGGCTTTCACATATAGCGCATCGCCTGAAAGTGATAACATCATCATTTTCAAGGCCAGCAATCCTGACGTAATAGCTAAATGGAATTTTGGAAATAATACGCTCGGAGCAGGCATAGAAGCAAGAGGAATCTACCCAACCGCGGATACATTCACTGTAACTCTTACAGTATTCAACAAGGGCGGAAGTGCTAGCTCTTCGCAAGAAATAGTGATTGCTGAAGATGATCTTAGTCTACTAGACGATCCTATTTTTACCTTCCTTACTGGAGGAGTAGAAATTGGATCAAAAACTTGGGTAATAGATTCAAATTATGACGGGCACTTCGGTGTTGGGCCAAACCCTACTGACCCTGCCTTTGGTGAGGTACCTCATTATTATAGTGCGGAACCCAACCAACAAACTGGAAACGGAATGTATGACGATAAATACATTTTTTCATTAGACGGATTCAAATTTGATATGATCACGCATGGTGACGTTTTTGTTGATGCATTACAAGAATCTAAATTTCCTGGAGCTACTCTTACTGATCCTGATTACGTTGCCCCTTATGAAAATCAGTTTGATAAAACTTGGAGTTTAACACAAGATGGTGAGATCATTCTCACCCTTTCATCAGGAGCTTTTATGGGCTTCTACACCGGGACGAACGAATATAAAATAGTGAGCATTGACGAAAATGAAATGGTTATTCGCAATGTTGATGCAGGTGATCCAGCACTAGCATGGTATCATAGGTTGGTGGTAGAAGGATATGATTCTGGAGATGGCAATATTGACACCACTGGCAACGGTGGTGGTGGGACAAATGATTCTACTGCATATGTTTTACCAATAGATTTTGAATTAGAAGATCCTGTGTTCAGCCCCTTTGGAAATAGCACCTATGCTGTTATCGATAATCCTGATACAAGTGGAATTAATACAAGTACACGAGTTCTGGAGACTGTTCACGGAAATGAAACTTGGGCTGGTTTATTCGTAGACCTTCAAGACAAGCTAGATTTTTCAACAGAAACTACTATAACATTCAAAATATGGGCTCCTGTAACTGGAACGGTTCGTGTAAAATTAGAAGATCAAGCTAGTTCGACCACATTTGTCGAAAAGGATGTGGACGTAACCACAGCCAATGAATGGGTTGAGTTATCGGTTGACTTTGATGGCGAGCCCGTTTCATATAACAGATTGGTTGTCTTCCCGGGCTGGGACGTTGGCGATGCCGAAACATTTTATTTGGACGATCTAGATCAACAGTAATCGAACAATCTTTTACTGAACTGCGTTCGTCTAATTGTCAATAGTTCTGATTATGAAAGTCAAGATTTTTCTTCTGATTGCTTTATGTTCTTATGGTTTGTCACTTTCTAGTTGCAAGGAAGAGCCTGTGGAAGATGATGTGTCACTTCCAACGAATCTTACAATGGATATTTTAGTTTCTACTGAAGTAGAAGGCCTTGTTGAGGTAAGTGCTTCAGCAGAAAAAGCAAACTTTTACACCTTCATTTTCAATGAAAACGGACAAGAGAGCATAGAAGAAAACGAAGAGGGCCAAGCATCCTATCAATATTCTGAGACAGGCACATATACCATTATAGTGCAAGCAAACACATCGCACTCAGTATTCATTGACAAATCAGAAACGGTAGAAATCACAATCTCAGACAATACACCCATTCCTGGGTTTATTCCAACTTCTGGATATTCCACGCCTCTTTCATATCCGAATTACACCTTAGTATGGAACGATGAGTTTGAAGGGAATTCCTTATCAACAAGTGATTGGAATTATGAAATCGGAACAGGCAGTAATGGTTGGGGAAATAATGAACTTCAATATTATACAGACCAAAACGCGACTCTAACCGATGGGTATTTAGTTATTAAAGCGAAGCAACAATTGACCAATGGGAGCAATTATTCTTCTTCACGGATCACTACTCAAAACAAGCAGTCATTTCAATATGGAAGAATTGATATCAGAGCTGCACTCCCTTTTGGCCAAGGTCTTTGGCCTGCACTTTGGATGTTAGGAGATAACATCTCCTCTGCAGGTTGGCCTAATTGCGGTGAGATAGATATAATGGAACTTGTAGGAGGGAACGTGAGTGGCGGTGGTGACAATGTTGTTCATGGCACAGTTCATTGGGATAACGATGGTACATATGCCAATTTCGGTGATAAAAATTCTCTGTCAAACGGGATTTTTGCCAATGAATTCCATGTCTTTTCAATTATTTGGGATAACCAATCAATCAGCTGGTACCGTGATGATATTAAATACAATGAAATCGATATTACGCCATCAGCTTTAAGTGAATTTCACCAAGAATTCTTCTTTATTTTCAATGCAGCGGTTGGCGGAAATTGGCCTGGATCTCCAAATTCAGAAACCGTCTTTCCTCAAACTATGATCGTGGATTATGTGCGTGTTTTCCAATAAAATAGATTTAAACAGTTAGTTTACAGAACGATAAACTGAATATCTCTGAGGTTTTAGTCAATTATACTATAATTTAACAATTTTTTTTAGCTCCGTAAGCCCTTTAAAATGCGGCTTTTTTGTTTTTACAGCTTTTTGAAACAGTACTTATGGTATTTATAACCATATCTTTCGTAATATTGTATTAATCAAAAAAAATTACATATGAAAAATTTTACTTTAACATGTTTGTCGTTCGTCCTTGCATTAGGATTGAATGCTCAAACTCAAATTGATCTTCCTATTTCATGGGATAACGCCACGGTAAACTATACCACAACACCTTTTGAAGGTGGTCAATCTGCAGCTGATGTTGATCCTTTAAATGCTACTAACAATGTTCTAAGATTCACTAAGCCAGTTGGCGCTCAACCATGGGCAGGGGTTACATTAAGCACACCTACTGGTTTGGCTTCTCTCATCCCATTTGACGCTAATAACAACATTATTTCCGTGATGGTTTATTCTCCAGCTGCGGGTCTTCCAATGAGACTGAAAGCCGAAGTTGCGGGCATTCCAACACAAAGTGTTGAGACGGACGCGACAACCACTGTGGCCAATGCATGGGAGACATTAACATTTGATTTTTCAAATGAGGCTCCGGGAACAGCAGCTATTAATTATGCTTTTCAATTCAACATGCTTTCATTTTTCGGTGACTTTTTGACCGCTGCAAGTGGTCAAGTATTTTTCGTAGATGACGTTGTTTTCGGAGGTATTACACCACCACCTTCTGGCCTTGACACAATCGATCTTCCTATTTCTTGGGATGACACAGCAAACGTTGATTATACAACTACCGCATTTGAAGGTGGTATTTCTGCTGCTGATATCGATCCAACTGATGCCTCTAACAATGTGTTAAAATTCACAAAGCCAGTAGGCGCTCAGCCTTGGGCAGGAGTTACTTTAGGAAACCAAACACTTAACAACCCTATCCCTTTTACAGCTGCAGAAAACATTGTATCAGTAAAAGTATATTCTCCAGCAGCAGGGCTTCCAATAATGATGAAAGCAGAAGAAGCTGGTGGCGGGTTCGCTGAAGCAACAGTCAATACTACGGTAGCTAACGCTTGGGAAACTATCTTCTTTGATTTCTCTGCTCCAACTCAAGGTTCTCTTGATTACAATTTAAATTACGATGTGCTTTCGTTCTTTGGGGACTTTCTGACTGCTGCAAGTGGTCAAGAGTTCTATATCGATAGCGTGTTTTTTGGATTGCCAGTTCCTCCAACTCCTAATCCAACAATCGACACAAACTCAGTTACATTTCAAGTTGACATGAGAGGTTACACAGGCAATTACACGACTCCTGAGGTTAATGGTGTTTTTAATGGCTGGTGTGGAAACTGTAACCCAATGACTGACGTGAATAACGATAGTATTTGGGAAGCGACAATTGATATTCCACTTGACACCATCGAATTCAAGTTTTCTCATGACGCTTGGACTGGTCAAGAAGAATTAGATTCAGCTTCTGCCTGCGTTTTAACCACAATTGATGGTAACAATGTTTTTGTAAATAGACTCATCATTGTATCCTCAGATACTGTATTGCCAGTTGTATGTTGGAATTCTTGCGAGGCTTGTGTTGAAGTACCAGTTGACACGAACGATACAGGAACAGGTATCTTCAGTCTTCCAAGTAATTTTGATCTAAATATTTATCCAAATCCAACTAATGGAATTGTAAATATTGAGACTGCTTCTTTTGAGTCATACGCTTTGACTATGATGGATGCTTTAGGAAGAGTAGTTTATACTTCTTCTAATGTGAACAACACTCTTGAAACAGTAGATGTTAGTTCATTCGAAAATGGTATTTACATGGTTATTCTGAATGCAGATGATAAAATTCACACATCCAAAGTGATGGTGTCTAAGTAATTGTTCATATGTGATTTATAGTTTGTTTTAAAGTTAAAAAGGCCTCAACCTCGGTTGAGGCCTTTTTGTTTGTGATTGTCACTTAAACCTTAAAGGCAAGTTGTATGTTTATCAACAATACATCTTGAATCATTGCCTGTTTACATCAACCAAATAACCACAGCAGTTCCTTCACACAAATACCTTGCTGAAGAAATAAGCCTCTTCCTTGCCAATACTGCCGTAAACCCTACAGCGCAAAGAAAGGCCAGGATTGTTTCTTCGAAAAGCGGTATTGAGTCCCGATATTCTGTTCTCGAAGACTTCAGAAATAACAGTGATAAGACATTATTCAAAACTCCCGTTCCTTCTATTGAATCAAGATTGGAGCAATACAATTTTCACTCCTTGCCGCTAGCTCTGGATGCAATAAACCAGTTAGACGGTTTCAGAGCTTCGGACATAACACACATCATAACCGTTTCCTGCACAGGCATGTCGGCACCAGGATTAGAACTTTGGCTTTCGAGGGCTCTAAAACTGAACTCAACATGTGCTAAGCATGCCATTAATTTTATTGGTTGTCATGGTGCTTTTCATGCCATGAAAATAGCACATTCGATTATCAAGGCTGATTCTAATTCTAATGTCCTGATAGTATCGGTTGAACTGTGCAGCCTGCACTTTCAACCTTCTGATGATGACGATTCCATCTTAGCCAATGTCCTTTTTGGAGATGGAGCGGCAGCAATGCTCCTCAGCGCTAAAAACAACACAGATAAACCTACAATCGAGTTAATCGATTTTGAGCAGCAATTCATACCAAGCGATAACAGTATGATGGCATGGAATATTGACTCCAAAGGCTTTTTACTAAGACTAAGTTCTTATGTTCCTCAAGCCATTAAAGAAGGTGTTTTATCATTATATCAAACCTCAAAACCATCAGACAAGGACTTATGGGCTATTCATCCTGGAGGGAAAAACATTCTAGACTCTGTTGAAAGTGCATTAGACTTGAGTGAGGCTCAAATGAACCCATCTAGGCATGTATTGAAGCACTATGGAAACATGTCATCTGCAACTATAGTATTCGTTTTAAAAGAAATACTTGGTCAAGCAAAAGAGACCTCAATTTTGCATAGTTTGGGCTTTGGCCCTGGTCTCACAATAGAAAAATTGAAAGCAAAAATTCACGTCTAATGTTTTCGTTTAATCATAGACATCCCGGTCCGGAACTGATGGACAATCCGAATGTCAATGAAGATGAGCTGACGTTAAATTTAATTGAATTAGAAACCATCAATACGCTTCTTGGCGGTTACAAAACTACTTTCAAGGGTCTTGAAAAGTTGATGAAAGATCGCAGTCGCACATATCATATTCTGGATATTGGCTGTGGTGGCGGAGATACTATTGCTGCAACGTATGATTGGGCCACAAAAAAAAACATCAACGTGCAGTTCACCGGCTTGGACATGTCATCGGCAGCAATCAAGCAATCAATGAAAAGGTGCGCACATATTCAAGGAGCAGAATTTCTTAATCTTCCCTTTCAACAACTGGCCTCAACTGAAAAATCATTTGACATCGTTATGTGCAGTCTTTTCACGCATCACTTTTATGATGATGATCTAATAACTCTGCTCAAAGTCATGCATGATCGATCCAGCATCGGTTTCGTGATCAATGATTTAGAAAGAAATAAAATCGCCTGGGCTAGCATTTCACTTTTAACACAAATACTCTCAAAGTCACACCTTGTCAAGCATGACGCACCGTTATCTGTAAAAAGAGGGTTTATAAAAAGCGATTGGACAAAGCTTCTAGAAGAAGCTGGGATAAAAAACTACCAGATAAGTTGGAGTTGGGCTTTTCGTCATTGCATAATTTCAACCCATGCATGATGTTGCAATAATCGGTGGGGGATTGGCTGGACTAGCTTCAAGCATTGAACTTAGTTCACAAGGATTTGATGTTGTGCTTTTCGAGAAAAACAGCTATCCTTTTCACAAGGTATGCGGAGAATATATATCCAACGAATCCATTGAATATCTTACTTATTTAGGGGTTAATTTAAATGCCCTCGGTGTGGCGCATATCAATCGTTTTTCATTGTCAACAGAACAAGGCAGCCAAATGAGTGCGCAACTTCCACTTGGGGGAATCGGAATTAGCAGGTATAGGCTTGATCAAGAACTTGCAAATATTTCTAAAACAAAAGGCACCACTCTTATTGACAATACAACTGTGCTTGAAACCAATGGGAACAAAATCAAAACCACAGCAGGAGATTTTGAAGCACAGATTATCATTGGAGCGCATGGCAAACGATCCAATATCGATAAACAACTTGAACGAGAATTCATAAAAAGCCCCCTGCGAGAAAACCACAACTTTATAGGCGTTAAGTATCATCTGCGAGCAGACTTAGCTAAGGACCTCATTGAACTGCACCTATTTAAAAACGGCTATTGCGGAATTTCAGCGATTGAAGAAGATAAATATTGCATGTGTTATTTAAGTAAAGCGAGTAACCTAAAACCAGGAATGACCATTGACGAGTTGGAAACAACCGTGCTTGCGCAAAATCCAATTTTAAAAGACTACCTGAGTCGTTTTGAAAAAATCTATGATCAGCCCAAAGTGATATCACAAGTAAATTTTCAAAACAAAGAAAAAGGCAACTCCTCGATATTATTTGCAGGGGATGCCGCTGGGTTAATTGCTCCTTTAAGTGGAAATGGAATGAGTATGGCGTTGCAAAGTGCGCACTTACTTCAAAAAGAAGTTTCAAACTTTCTAAATCACAAACAGAGTCATGATTTAGCCCTCATCAATTATTCAAAAGCTTGGAATCACTCATTGATTGGTCGTTTCAGGTTTTCAAAGCTGATGCAAAGCGTATTTTTCAACCCTTCTTTAATGAATCCATTGGTAAAAACTGCTAGCATCTTTCCACCTTTGGCAAAGACAATTATTAAACAAACGCATGGCAAAGCATTCTTCAAGGGATAACAGCAGCACTCAGATTTCAGCGAGCTCGGAGAAAGATCGTGCTTGGCGTAATGCGCTAATTTTAATGCGCATTCCCTTTTCAGTTTTTTTAATGCCCGTGTTTTGGTTCGCTCTGAGTAATTCCAATCAAGATTTTAATCATTGGACGGCATTTGCTGTATTCATTATTATCCATGTTTTCATGTACCCTGCTAGCAATGGATATAACAGTTACCATGATAAGGATGAGGAAAGTATAGGAGGATTAGAAAATCCGCCTCTTGTTAATCAGGAGCTTTTTTATTTGGTTATGCTTTTTGATGCAACCGCAATTATTGGAGCTTATCTGATTTCACCGCTCTTTGCAGCCATGGTTTTTGTTTATACCATGGTTTCTAAGGCTTACAGTTTTGATAAAATCAGACTCAAACGATATCCCATTGCAAGCACCGTTGTGGTTACGGTCTTTCAGGGGGCATTTACATACGGTATGGTACTCATAGCCTTGAGCTTGCCTATTGATAAAACTCAAATGATTTACGCAGCGATAAGCACATTTTTAATCGCTGGATCTTATCCCTTGACACAGATATATCAGCATAAAGAAGACCATGAAAGAGGTGATAAAACGCTCTCTTTGAAACTTGGAATCAAAGGCACGTTTATCTTTTCTTCTTTTATGTTTCTATTAGGGTTTTCTGGAATTGTAGCTTCTTATTTCATGGAAAACAAAGTAGTGGATATCGCTATTTTAATTATCGCCACAGCACCTATTGGTTTTTACTTCTTCCGTTGGATGGTGCGATCTTGGAAAAATGATGATCACATAAACTTCAGAAACACCATGAACATGAATGCTATTTCTTCGATCGCCCTAAGTTTAGCTTTCATAACGATGCTCGTGTTGCATCATTTCAAGTTCATTTATTAGTCTTTCATCACTTCATCCATCATAACCTTGCTTCCAAGATAGAGGGGTGATTTTTGATGCAGTTCGGTAGGCTGAAGCTTTAAGATATCCTCCACGCCATTTGTCGCATATCCAGATGCTTGAGAAATTAGGTAGGCCATTGGAATGCATTCATAGACCAACCTCAATTTGCCTTTGGGGGCTTCTCCTGTTGCTGGATAAACATAGATCCCACCTTTGAGTAAATTCCTGTGAAAATCTGACACCAATGATCCAATATAACGACCAGTATACTGACGTTTACCTTTTTCATTTTTCTTATCCCGGCAGTATTGAATAAAGCGTTTCAATTTCGGATCAAAATCGTCAAAATTTACTTCATTAATTGAATACACCTTGCCATCTTGAGGCGTGTGGACATGATCTAAAACACGGTGGTAAGATTTTTTCCATTGCTCAAGGGTAAAAACATGCAATCCATGGCCTGTACTCAACACCATTTGTGTGCTTACACTATATAACACATAACCCGCTGCGATCATATGGCTCCCCTTCTGAAGAAAATCATTCAAGGTAACGGGAGCTCCAACCTTCGAGACTCGTTTATAAATTCCGAAAATCGTTCCAATAGAAACATTTACGTCAATGTTAGAGGACCCATCCAAAGGATCAATGACAATAACATACTGGGCGTCCTTATTTTCTTCAAACGTTACAAACTTTTCACTTTCCTCACTGGCCCAGCCCGCTATTACGCCCGAACTTCTCAAAGCTCGTTCAAAGACATTATCGGCATAAACATCTAGCTTTTGTTGAGCATCTCCGGTAGAATTCTCTCCGCCATCCGCTCCCAATATATCAGCTCCCAATCCTTGATAACCGACTTCTTTGCTTAGAATGAATGATGCTTTTTCTATAGCACCAAAAATTTTCGCAATCTCTGGCGTTGTCTCGGTAGAAAGGAAATTATTTAACTCAGTCATTCGACTTTAATTTCTGCAAAGGTGCTAATTCACGAATGTTTTTGCCGAGTGATTTTTTTTCCTCCTCTTCTACAATTGGTTTTAAGCCGGCTTGAAGAAACCGATAGCTATCAAGTGCATACACAATTTCATATCCTAATGGTAAATAGTGATATCGAATAACATTTTCAAGATCATTCTCTTTGGATGAAAAGGGCTCTTTCTTAATGAGGGAAAACAATTCATTTCCGTCTTTATCGAAAACAGAAATGTGCGCTTTTATTATTCTTCCATAATCATCACTTTGGAGTTCTCTGTAATCTGTTGATGTAATAAGCATGTCGAGCTCGTTGACGAACACATAATAATCTACTGCATACTTCACAGAAAGTGAATCGGTGAGTTTTGAATTTAGAACTTTCACCTTCGTGATAAGCTCTCGATGGTCTGCGATGCTCACTATTTGACCTTGCTCTATGCGAGTGCCAGGATCAGGTTCATTGGCCACTTCGCCTTGAAGTTTCATCCAATACTCTGCCAGTCTTTTCTTAAATCCTTGATCCTCTTTAATAACCGGAGGTTCATATGGCACGACATACGGTCGGGTTAGATGATATACAAAGTCCAAATCCATATTCATTTCAGGATCATCAGCATGAAGGTTCACACAGTTATTGTATTCTTTACCGGCTATGAGAATAGCATTGTCTAATCCCTTTCTGAAAAAGCCACGCGTGTGCTGATAGGTGTATTGTGTGCCCTTTGCAATATCCCGATCGACCTCACTCATATACTTATCTGGATGGAATGGGATAGAAAGAATGGTTGGCTTTCCCAGCGCATTTATACTATCTCGTTTAAAACCCAAATAGAGAGAATCGTTCGTTGGGCCATAATTACTTTGCCCTTGACTGGAAAAAGCAATTATTAATAGAAGTAAAACAGTCGTCAATTTCATGCGTCTAAACTAGGCTTCAGCGAAACATTGCTTTAACCAAATACTTAATATTAAGAACATAAAGCTGTGAACTGATATTGGTCAGTCTTCCTGTTATCCAAACATCATACTTTAGCGACTCGACTTATTAACTTTGAAGCGGACGAAAACAAACGACTATGCCATTCTATCATAAGCTGGGAAAGATCCCACCGAAAAGACACACACAATTTAGAAAAGCAGATGGTACGCTTTATCAAGAGCAGCTTTTCGGCACCGTAGGTTTCGATGGAATGTCGAGTAATCTTTATCATGTGCATGCCCCAACGCGCGTTAAAAGTGTAGGGGATCCCATAAGCATGAAGGCTGAAATTGCCTTTGACAACAACTTGACTTCAAGAATGCTAAGAGGTTGGGAAGTGGAAGCGAAAGATGATTATCTAGAAAGTCGTGTGCCCGTATTAGTGAACAAGGATGTGCAAATCATTCTTGCTGCCCCAAAAAAATCATTGCGCTCCTATTTCTACAAAAATGCAGACAGCGATGAATTGCTTTTCGTGCATAAAGGAAGTGGTAAATTGAGAACATTGGTTGGGAATATTGACTTTAAATATGGCGACTACTTGTTAATTCCTAGAGGAATGATTTATCAAATAGACTTTGATAATGAAGACAATAGGCTCTTCATCACAGAATCTCGTCAGCCGATTTATACTCCCAAAAAATACCGCAATTGGTTCGGTCAGTTATTGGAACATTCTCCTTTCTGCGAAAGAGATTTGAGGGCCCCGCACGAACTTGAAACACACGATGAGAAGGGTGAGTTCATCATGAAGGTGAAGAAAGGAGACGCGCTGCATACTTTAACATATGACCGCCATCCATTTGATGTTGTTGGGTGGGATGGGTTTAACTTTCCTTATGCATTTAGCATCCACGATTTTGAGCCGATAACAGGCAGAATACATCAACCACCTCCCGTGCATCAAACATTCGAAACTTCAACATTTGTGGTTTGCTCGTTTGTACCTCGTTTATATGATTATCATCCTGACAGCGTTCCTGCTCCTTACAATCATAGCAACATTGACTCTGATGAAGTCCTGTATTATGTAGATGGCGATTTCATGAGCCGCAACCATGTTGAAAAAGGATATATTTCGCTTCACCCTGCTGGAATTCCTCACGGCCCACATCCTGGGGCAATGGAAAGAAGTATTGGACAAAAAGAAACAAAAGAATTGGCTGTAATGGTCGACACATTTGCACCTTTGCAAATTACCAAGCAAGCCTTAGGTATAAATGATGATACTTATTGGAGCAGCTGGATTAACGATTAAGACAAGATTATGGAAACATCAAAACGAGCGAACGTAAACTACGGCACCGACAAAATATTTGCAGACGCAGAAGACTTTTTGCCTCTTCTAGGTACAGATTATGTTGAGTTGATTGTAGGTAATGCCAAGCAATCTGCTCTTTACTATAAGACTGCCTTTGGTTTTCAATCACACGCATATGCAGGACTCGAGACAGGAGTAAAGGATAGAACCTCCTATGTGCTTAAACAAGATAAAATTCGATTGATCCTAACCACACCTTTGACCGAAGAAAGCTGGATGAATAAGCATCTCGCAAAACATGGCGATGGTGTTAAAGTGGTTGCACTTTGGGTGGAAGATGCGACAAAAGCTTGGGAAGAAACTACGAGTAGAGGTGCCAAGTCTTTTATGGAACCTACCAGAGAAGAAGATGAGAATGGATATGTGATTCGCTCTGGAATTCACATCTATGGAGAAACGGTGCACATTTTTGTGGAACGTAGCAATTACAATGGTGTATTTCTTCCTGGCTTTAAAAAATGGGAGTCGCACTATAACCCCGAGCCAGTTGGCCTAAAGTTTATTGACCATATGGTGGGTAATGTTGGCTGGGGCGAAATGAATACCTGGGTTGATTTCTACGCTAAGGTCATGGGATTTGCACAAATTGTAACCTTTGATGACAAGGATATTTCTACGGAGTACACTGCACTCATGAGTAAGGTAATGTCTAATGGCAACGGTCGGATCAAGTTCCCGATCAACGAACCAGCCAAAGGCAGAAAAAAATCGCAAATCGAAGAGTATATTGAATTCTATAAAGACTCTGGCGTGCAGCACATAGCTGTGGCAACAGATGATATTGTAGCCACTGTAACTCAAATGAGAGATAGAGGTTTAGAGTTTCTTTATGTCCCAGACACCTATTATGATGACTTGAAAGATCGTGTGGGTGAAATTGATGAAGACATTGAAGTACTTAAGCAGCACGGCATTTTAGTGGACCGAGATGACGAAGGATATTTATTGCAGCTTTTCACTAAACCTGTAGTAGACCGACCTACCATGTTTTTTGAGATCATTCAAAGAAAAGGTGCATGGAGTTTTGGTAAGGGAAACTTTCAAGCTTTGTTTGAAGCAATTGAAAGAGAGCAAGAAGTAAGAGGAACATTATAAATCAACTATTTTTTTATGAAAGCAACTATTTTTTGGATAATTCTTGTATTTCTAGCAATCGCGGCTTGTTCTAAGTCTAGTAAAACTCAAACAGATCACATTTCAGAGAATCTTCAGCCGGTGGAGCAAACTTTCGAGCGCGATAAGGCTTATGAAGATTCAATTTTCAGGGTACAAAAAGAGCAAATCTTGAAATACGGAACCCCAGGAGAACTGCAGAATCACATGAACTCTCAGCAGGATTTATTTATACGGTATGAGAGGGAGTTTAAAATAATGATGATTGGAGAAACCTTGCCCGAAAACTTTCCTCAATATGACTCCGGAATGAGTGAAGAATTATACATGGGCACTGTGAAAGGCTGGTTTAAAGCTAATCCTCAACTCTTAAAACCTGAATATCGGTATCGATAATCGATACTCGATTTGTCGTGAATCTTGACTGCTAAACTTTAGTTTTTTTTAAAAGTTATTGACTCCCGTTAATTTCGAATTATTTCATTGAATATATGCGAATCTTAGCTTAATCAAGTTTATCAATTATGAAAAACCTATTGCCCTTTTTAGCTTCTGGCCTATATGGATTTGCGCGTTTCGGGCAGGTATACTGAGCCTCCAACGCAATTTCGACTGCTGACCCTAAAATAAGCCAAGTGACCTTGGTAGGCAACTCAACTACCTTGCAAACCCCTTTATCTCCTAATGGCGCAGGTGGTCAGTCATATACTAATTTCACTGCCTTGCCAGCCCCTGAATTATCATTGGGTCTTTCCTATAATCTTAACATTCAGACTAGAACAAGTGGTGGAACACAGCACGCCAAGTGCACAAAAGCTGGAACAATGATGGAGACATCACCGATCCAGGGGAAGAACTAGGATTTATTTCTACCCCTTTTGGTACAATACCCCCTGTATTGATAATCCCATTTACGGTTCCTATAATTGCCACTCCAGGCATTACTCCAAGAATGAGAATTGTTTGTAGAGAATCTGGAAGCGCTGCAACCACCCAACCTTGTGGCTCATATACTTGGAGTGAAACGGAAGGTTTTTCTATTTTCATACTTCCTTCAGGACTTACCCCCGTAGTTCCTGATACCATTACTTTGGCCAGTTATGGTGATATAAACGCTGACATTATTCCAAATATCGTAGGTGGAACTTTACCTTACACTTAAGCTTGGTCAACGGGCATTAAAGCCCCTTGAATATTAGATTTAGGAGCTGGTAGCTATGATTTAACAATGACAGATGCCAACGGAGATATGGCCCCTGCTTTTATAAAAGTTGTTCAATCTGATTCAATTGTTTTGTCAACTTCGGTTATTACATCACTAATTTGTGATTATGATATTTCTGAAGCAGAGGCTAGTGGCACTGGAGAAAAAGCCTTAACAGATTATGCCTGGAATACTTCTGGTCTGCCTACTGCTGTTCTTAAGAGCAATAACTCTGTGAGCATTGTACAAAACATCGGTTTAAACTTTGTATTCTTTGGTTATACGTTCAACGATTATTTAATATGATTCCCAAATTGAATATCGTTTGATGCGACTAGTCCAACAGAATGTTTTGATGGTGATGCCATTCCTAACGCGAATGCTTTCGAACCAAGAAACGCAATCTATGCTTTTTAAAACGTCAACCTAAGGAATCAAAAAGGACTTCTCTAAGTGGAGAAGTCCTTTTTTTATGATGAAAACACACACTCCACGAATACGCTCGAACGATTTATTTAATCGACTAACATGCTTTATTTTTCGACTACATGAAAAAAATATTGCCATCTTCAAATTAAGTGTATTTTAGTAACCGATTTAAAATAATAAACTATGAAAAAACACTTACTTTTTTTAGCGACTGGATTGATTCTAAGCGCTGCGAGCTTTGGGCAATACTGCACGTCTGGACTATATGGATCCGCTTGTAGCTTTGGTGACAACCTTAACAACTTCAGTTTTTCCACGATTTCAAACCTAAATTCAGGTTGCGGTGGTGTTGGAGGATATAACAACTTCACAGCTCAGTCAACCACATTGGTTCCAGGAGTTGTCTACAATTGGAGTGCATCGACAAGTTATCCTTGTTGCGAGCATTTTGCACTTTGGATTGACTTCAACAACGATCAGGATTTTAATGATGCTGGAGAGCAAATTTACACCTCAGGTGCCACTGGCACTTCTTGGAGCGGAACTTTCGCATGTCCTCCAACTCCTGGCACTTTTAGAATGCGGGCCAGAGTAAAATATGCTGGTTCCTCAATGTCTTCAACTCAAGCGTGTTCGTATTTCTCTTACGGTGAAGTCGAAGATTACACTGTGACAATTTTACCTCCAGCTTTAACAGCTGTTGTTTCTAGTCCTATCGATCTGACTTGTTATGGTGATACAACTGCAACACTTTCTGCGAACATCTTTGGTGGCACTTTACCATATACGTACGCTTGGTCTAACGGTTCTGTAGACAGCGCTCAGTTTAACATGGGTGGTGGAACATACACTTTGACAGTTACTGATGGTGTTGGTGATACTAATTCAGCTTCTATCGTTGTATTTGAGCCTGATTCAATTGGTTTATCAACTTCAGTTATTACAAACCTAATTTGTGATTACGATGTTTCTCAAGGTTTTGCTAATGGTTCAGGAGGAACGGAAATTTCTGAAGCCTACACAATGGACACAGCATCGGCAAATTATAACTGGGATTCCTCAGGGACATGCACTGTAGTTCCTCTTCCTGGAAGTAGCGTTGTTTCTGGAGTTTTGGGCATTGGTTTTGATTTTGTTTTCTATGGAGACACATTTGATGAATTCCAAATCGCAAGAAATGGCTACATAGGATTCGGTGGCAACTTAGATGACGGATGTTGTTCTGGCGAACCTGTTCCTCATAACAGCATATATGAGCCAAATAACGCAATCTTCGCAGCTTGGTTTGATGTTGATGCAGATCAAGGTATTTCATATTGTCTTAGTGGAGATGCTCCGTTCAGAAAATTGATTGTGAATTTTGTGGCTTTGGGTGATCAAGGCGTTGATGACAATTACACAGGTCAAATCATACTGCATGAAACATCTAATTGCATAGAAATACAAACAGACTATATGCAATATCAAGGGTCTTATAACCAATATGACGACTGCACTCAAGGTATTACAAATATGGGTAGCACACTTGGTCAAGCATATCCTGGCAGAAATGCTGACGAAGGAGGAGCATCAGGTGGATGGGAAGCAGATGATTCTTATGTTCAGTTTTGTCCAGTTGACACTACAGGGTTAGCTTATACATGGTCTACAGGTGATGTAGGTGCAACTGTTTATGGTTTACCTGCAGGAACTTACACTGTTACTGCTACTGATGGAAACGGGTGCATGAATACGTCAGATTTGACCATTGATCCTGCGATAAGCAATCTAGTATCTGCCTTAGATGCAATAGATGTGTCTTGCTTTGGTTTTGATGATGCTACTATCAATCCTGCAATCACAGGAGGTGTTAGCCCAGTAAACTATACTTGGAGCAATGGCGCTTCTAGTGCAACTCTTGCTAGCCTTCAGCCAGGCACATATTCTGTGAGTGCAGAAGATGCCGTTGGATGTACCATCGAAGTGAATAACATTACCATCATGGAACCAGCAATTTTAGTTGGTTCTGTATATGATTTACAAAATGTTATTTGTTCGAATGATGAAAATGGTAGTGCTTCTATAGTTGTTTCAGGTGGTGTTCCTCCATACAGCCCAGTTTGGTCTAATGGTGAAATTGCTTACACGGCAACAAGCTTATCTGCAGGTGCTAACTATGTTGTTGTTACTGACGCAAATGGATGTGAGGCTTTCTTAAGCGTGAACGTTCTTTCTGACTTTGACAGCCCAACTCCTAATATTGGAAACAGCTTAATCAGTGCAAATGGAGCAGGTGTTACTTTGAGTACACAACCTAATACCTACAGCAGTTATCTTTGGAACACAGGTGCGACTTCCGCAACTCTGTTGGCTGCAAATACTGGTTTTTATTGGGTTGAGGTAACAAACTCTGCTGGATGTATTGGATCAGACACAGCTTTTGTAGAGGTTTGGCCTACTGGAGTTGCTGAACTTAAGGAGCTTGCAGGTGTAACTATGTATCCTAATCCTGCTAGAGACATGATTAATTTCAACATCAGTTCTGAAATTAATTCTTTAACTGTATCTATTGTGGATTCTAAAGGATCAATCGTTGCAACTAGAATATTCAACAATTCAGGTATTCAAAATATCAGTCTTGAGAATATTGCAGCTGGTATTTACTCTGTTCAATTCTCTGATGAGAATGGTCAGATGAGCACCAAGAGATTAGTAGTTTCTAAGTAAGCTACTGAATAGCTCATAACATAAAAAAGGCGACCAATTGGTCGTCTTTTTTGTTTTATAATCCTCTGACTAAACAGATAAATAATCTGGAATATGAGGTAACTCCTGATTCAAACCATTTCCTTCATTCACCCCATTTTTAATCGGTATAAGACCCATTTTTAGGTTAATCACTCCTGCCCATGAAACCACGCATTCCTTGAATCAGAGACTCAACAGCAAATGTTCCTAGCTCAGCTGCCCAAACACGATCAGCAGCAGTAGGAGAACCTCCTCGTTGGATATGCCCTATTAACGAAACCCTGGTTACATAAAACGACAGCGCCTTTAGCAACTGCAGTATGCCAAGCAATATGCCCGGCACTCCTTCCCATCATTTCTACCAGAAAAAGTCGGTCATGAGAGCTGGCTGTGTCCCTGATTTTATCAATGCATTCAACAGCAACATTCACGGCCGTATCAAATCCAATCGTAAAATCGGTGCCGTAGATGTCATTATCAATGGTTCCAGGTATTCCAATAACTGGAACATTATATTCCTCTTGAAATATTCTCGCTCCTGTCATCGATCCATCTCCACCTATAACAATTATGGCATCCATTTCATGCCTCTGAAGGACTTCAAAAGCCTTTTTTCGTCCTACTTTAGTGCGGAAGTCTTAACTACGAGAGCTTTTCAGCATCGTGCCACCGCGTGAGATAATGTAATTTACATCCCGCATAGTTAGTGCTTCTATCTCATCATTAACCAATCCATTATAGCCATGATAAATCCCAGAAATTTTGAGCCCTTTAGCAATTGCAGTTCGCACAACTGCCCGGATAGCGGCATTCATTCCTGGAGCATCTCCACCTGAAGTTAATACTCCTATGTGCTTAATTTCTTTCATACTATTCCGAATAAAATTCCTTGAGCATACCTCGATAGGCACTAAATATCTTTGATTTTGACACAAAACCCAAATAGTGTCCTTGATCATCAAGAACAGGAAGGTTCCAAGCCATGCTCGTTTCAAATTTATTCATAACCATGTCCATGGTATCCTCTTTTCTAACGTACTCAGGAGCGTCATTCATAAGGTCGTGTACAAAAGTGGTTTCATACAGTTCCTGATTGAAGATTATATGTCGTACTTCATTCAAGTTGACAACACCAATAAAACTATTGCTGGCATCAACCACAGGAAACAAATTTCGTTTTGATTTCGAAATCACTTTCACAAGTTCACCCAATTTATCATAAGGATCAACACATGTAAAGTCTGTTTCAATTTCTCTATGCAGCTTCATAAGAGTCAAGACCGCTTGATCCTTATCATGGGTGATTAACTCGCCTCTTCTGGCCAATTGAGCCGTATAAATACTATGTGGAACAAACTGCTTAACAGTAACAAACGAAATTGAAGCAGTAAGCATCAAAGGAACAAAGAGCTCATATCCACCTGTAATTTCAGCAATAAGGAAAATTGCCATCAAGGGTGCGTGAAGGTTTCCGGCCATCAATCCTGCCATAGCCACCAATGTGAAATTACTTTCAGGCAAATCTCCCAAACCGAAGTAATTAATAGACTTGGCAAAGAAGAACCCAAACATCGCCCCCATAAATAGCGTAGGAGCAAAGGTTCCGCCAATACCTCCGGCTCTAAAGGTGAGTGTTGTAGCGACCACTTTAAATAAACCCAACGCGAAAACAAAGGCCAATAAGACGAGTATATTATCCTTATAGCCATCAAAAAGGGAATTGCTAAGAATATCAAATGGCCGTCCTTCTATGATCGAATTAATTACTTGATATCCTTCGCCATACAAGGGTGGCATGGCAAAGAGCAAAAGACCCAAAGAAGCTCCACCGACAATAGTCTTCATTCTTTGTGTTTTCATTCTATCGAAAACCTTACTTATTGAAGTATAGGTACGGTAGAAAAACACTGAAGCAAGCCCCGTAAAAACTCCCAAACCAATGTAATATGGAAGATGCCTCATTCCAAAATTCTCGGTAATGTTAAAATGAAACAAGATATCATCCCCTAAAAAGAAATAAGAGGTTATTGTAGCTGAAGCACTCGCCAAGAGCAGGGGAATGAGAGATGCTGTGGTAAGGTCAAGCATTATTACCTCAATCGAAAAAACGATGGCAGCAATAGGTGCATTAAATAATGACGCCATAGCAGCAGATGCTGCACAGCCAATCAATAGTGTCCTGGTTTTATAGGGCAACTTAAAAAGCGTTCCAATGTTTGCTCCCCATGCTGAGGTTGTGCCAACTGTAGGCCCCTCTAATCCAGCACTTCCACCAAAACCAACCGTCATCGCTGCCGAAACAACGGATGAATAAAGGTTATGCTTCCTGACCAAACCATTCTTTTTGGAAATGGCATGTAACGTGTTAGGAATTCCGTGATTTACCTTCTGCTTTACAACTTTTCTAATAAACCATTGGGCTAAGAATATTCCAACAATTGGATAAAAGATGTACAACACATAGTTATACTCTTGGAAAAATCCACCCGTTAATAAGTGTTCAATAACATGTACAGAGTTCTTCATTATGAGGGCAATAATTCCAGACAACACGCCTACAATTACGGCCAACACGTAAGTAAACTGTCTCTCCGAGATATGCTCTCTTCTCCAGTCATTTATCCATAAAACCCAAGAGTAAAAACGATTATTCGCTACCCTTAAAAAAGGATCAACTTGAGATTTGGTTTTATCGATTAACTCGCTGGCTTTAGACACTAAATTTTAGATTATTTTATTTCAACTTTCAGGTTTAACTCTTCCAACTGCTCATCGCTGATAACAGATGGAGAATCAATCATTAAGTCACGCCCAGAATTATTCTTTGGAAAGGCAATATAGTCTCTGATGCTATCTGTTCCTCCAAACATAGCAGCTAATCTATCAAATCCAAAAGCAATACCACCATGAGGAGGAGCGCCATATTTAAAAGCACCCATTAAGAAGCCAAATTGACTTTCAGCTTCTTCATCACTAAAACCAAGAATTTGAAACATTTTGGCTTGTAAATCACGGTCATGTATACGAATAGATCCACCTCCTAGCTCTACTCCATTTATTACAAGATCATAAGCATTTGCGTTTACACTCTTCGGATCAGTTGAAAGCAATTCAAGATGCTCGGGTTTTGGAGCAGTAAATGGATGATGCATAGCATAGAATCTATCTGTCTGCTCATCCCACTCTAATAATGGAAAGTCTAATACCCAAAGAGGCTTATAATCAATGCCTTTTCTCAAGCCCAATTGAGATCCCATTTCAAGCCTTAGCTCATTCATCTGCTTCCTGACCTTCGTTGTATTTCCTGCTAACACAAGAATGAGATCCCCAGGTGATGCATCGCATGACTTAGCCCAACCGGCTAGCTTGTCTTGGTCAAAAAACTTATCGACTGACGACTTAAACGAACCCTCCTCATTTATTTTACAATAAATAAGTCCTTGAGCGCCTATTTGTGGACGCTTCACAAACTCCGTAAGCGCATCCAACTGCTTTCTAGAATATTCTCCTGCTCCTTTTGCGCAAATGCCAAGAACCAACTCAGCATCATCAAATACTTTAAATCCTTTATTCTGAGTAAATTCATTCATTTCAACAAACTCCATCCCAAATCTTAAATCTGGTTTGTCTGAACCATACTTTGCCATAGCGTCAGCGTAGGTCATTCTTTTAAATTCAGGTAACTGAACTCCCTTAACTGACTCAAATAAATGACGTATTAATCCCTCAAACGTCTTGAGGATATCTTCCTGCTCAACAAAGGCCATTTCGCAGTCAATTTGTGTAAACTCTGGCTGTCTATCGGCACGCAAATCCTCATCTCGGAAGCATCTTACGATCTGAAAATAGCGATCATAACCACTGATCATCAAGAGCTGCTTAAAGGTTTGTGGAGACTGCGGTAACGCATAAAATTGACCTTCATTCATTCTCGATGGCACCACAAAATCACGAGCACCTTCTGGAGTAGATTTTATAAGATACGGAGTTTCTATTTCCATGAAGTTTAATCCGTCCATGTACTTGCGTGTTTCTATGGCCAATTTATGTCTCAGCTCAAGATTCTTACGCAATGGATTTCTTCTTAAATCAATGTAGCGGTACTTCATTCGTATTTCCTCTCCGCCATCTGTTTCATCATCAACGGTAAACGGAGGTACAGCAGAAGCATTCAAAATATCTAGAGCCAAGACTTTAAGCTCGATTTCTCCCGTTTCCATTTGCATGTTTTTACTCTCGCGCTCTATAACTTCACCGCTCACTTGAACGACAAACTCTCTGCCAAGCTTTCTAGCCTTTTCACCAATTTGAGCATCTAACTCCATATTGAATCCAAGCTGAGTTATGCCATAACGATCCCTAAGGTCAATAAATGTCATACCACCCATATTCCTAACGCGCTGAACCCATCCAGCTAGGGTAACGTTTTCACCAATATTTTCAATGCGCAATTCTCCGCACGTATGAGTTCTGTACATAGCATGTAATTTGAGGGCGCGAAGTTAATCCATCAATTATTCTAAATGGTTTCAATTGAGGAGTTTATTCGATCTGAGGACAATCAAACTTGATCTTGAGACATATCATATTTTTTCCTTGTGATTTTCGCCCACTTTGTGAGATAAAATAGGCTCAATGACAACTAATAAAACCAACAGCAACCTTCACATAGAGGACCTTCACTTTGAGCACTCCCAATGGATCAGAGAATTAAAATTCTTAAAGGACGAGTTAAAGTTTTTTGTGGCTAGACTTGAAGAAGTGGCGGTCAGATATACTTCTATGGAAGTGCTGAAAGAACTTGAGCAATTTCAAAATAAAATTTATATCGAGTCAAATATTCTGGACGAGTTGATTCATGATACAAATGAGCATGAACATCAACTTGCTAGATATGCCATGGAAAATCCAATTGCCATTGATCGTGTCGCTTTCGATGATCACTCTCCACTAAGAGAAAGAATTGAACGGAATCGTGAAATGCAAACTGAGTTTAAAAGTGACTATTTGAGGTTCTTGGCTAAATGGCTTTAAATGAAGACACCATGACTGAAATTAAAATAACTGACGACAAAACGATAGAGGAAGTTCAAGAAGCATTTCATGAGCATTTCCCTTTTTTAAAACTAGAATTTTATAGTGGCGAGCACTCTGAAGGAAAGGGGACTCTCGATTCACTTAAAATCAACGTTGACAAAACAATAGGCGAGGCCAGAAATAAGCACAATTCTGGTGAAGTTAGTATTCATGGAAATCAGAAGGTATCCACCTTAGAATCGAACTTCCACGACACATTTGGATTGAACGTACAAGTTTTTAGAAGAAGCGCTAACCTATGGTTACAAACCACGGTTACGGATGAATGGACATTAAGCCAGCAAAACGAAACTGCCAAAGAGTTTTCATTACGCTGATAAATAAATCTTGGTTTTTTGTTTGGCTTGGAGTCGACTCGTGAATAAAATCACAGTCGGCTTCATTTTTTCATCAATGCTCTCAAAAAGAAGAAAGCTCCAACAGCCACCATAGGAATGCTTAAAAGTTGACCCATATTCAATGCCATATCAGCTTCGAAATCAACCTGCACTTCTTTAAAGTATTCAATAATAAACCGTGCTGAAAACAATCCGATTAAAAACAATCCAAATAGCATTCCTCTCTTCTCGGCTGCATTGGTTTTGTAGTAAAGTGTGAACAACAACCCGAACAGGCATAGATAAGTCAGGGCTTCATAAATCTGTGCAGGATGACGCGGTACCAACTGAGCATATCCTGCTTTAGTAAATAGAAATGCCCACGGACCATCCCATGGTGCGCCCACTATTTCATGATTCATTAGGTTTCCTGTTCTGATAAAAACTGCGGCAAGAGCCACAGTAATTACAATCCGGTCGAGCACCCAAAGCAACGGAAGTTTTGAGATTTTTCTACTCCAAAACCAAAGAGAAGCAATTATTCCAATAGCTGCACCATGACTCGCTAAGCCTCCTTTCCAAATCTGAACTATCTCAATAAGATTATGCTGATAATAATCCCATTGATAGAAGAAAACATGGCCTAATCGAGCGCCAGCGATGGTGCCAATCATCATGTACATCAGTAAACTATCCATCCATTCAACAGGTAACTTCTCCCTTTTCAAGAAGTTTTGCATGATGTAATAGCCAATTAAAAAGGCCATAGCAAAAAACAAACCATACCAGCGTACAGCCAGCGGCCCAAATTCAAAAAGTATAGGGTCAACTTCCCAAGTAATATACAATAGACTATTCATGCAGTGTCAAATCTTAACTTCGTGGGCAAATATAGAATTAGCATTATGCTTCGCAGACCAAGAAGAAATAGAAAAAACGAAGTTATTAGAAGTCAAACGAGAGAAACAAATATCAGCGTTGACAATTTGATCTATCCATTATTTGTGGTAGACGGTCAGAATAAGAAATCAGAGGTTAAATCATTGCCAGGTCAATTCAGACTTTCATTAGACCATCTTCTAAAAGAAGTTGAAGAGTGCATGAACCTCGGGGTTAAATGCTTCGACCTTTTCCCAGCTGTTGATGACTCACTGAAAGATGCTAGAGGAACATATGGATACTCATCAAAAAACTTCTACTTAAAATACATCAAAGAAGTCAAGTCGCGCTTTCCTGAAGCCCAAATCATGACTGATGTCGCTATGGATCCATATAGCAGTGATGGTCATGATGGTCTTGTAAAAAATGGCAAGATATTAAATGATGAAACATTAGAAATTCTTGCTAAGATGAGTATAGCTCAAGCGGAGGCTGGTGCTGATATTATCGGACCATCAGACATGATGGATGGAAGGGTTTCATACATAAGAGAAGAATTAGATATGGCGGGCTTTACTGACGTGAGTATCATGTCTTATACCGCAAAATATGCCAGTGCATTTTATGGCCCTTTCAGAGATGCACTAGACTCTGCTCCAAAATTTGGCGATAAGAAGAGCTACCAGATGGACCCCGCCAATAAAAAAGAAGCCCTCGTTGAGGCAGAATTGGATTATATAGAAGGGGCTGATTATTTAATGGTGAAACCTGCTTTATGTTATTTAGATGTCATTCATATGCTTAAAGAAGAGTTTCCCATTCCGATCGCAGCATACAATGTAAGCGGTGAATATGCAATGCTCAAAGCCGCAGCGCAAAATGGATGGCTTGAACACGATAGAGCCATGAACGAAATGCTTCTAAGTATCAAACGAGCTGGTGCTGACGTTATTCTCACCTATTTCGCAAAAGAATTTGCTCAATTGCATAAAAAGTGAGTCGAATTACCTGACACTGTAATTCTATCTCGATAAACTATCCGCGTTCTTTGATTAAGCCCCGTATGAGTTTTCTTGCTTTAAAGTCTAGGTCACTGCATACATTTTTCCAGGCAACGTCTTAATCAAGCCCTTGAACTCCAACTCCAATAAAATGGTGGATGTTTTGCTCACCGTCCAATCACACTTCAAGCTGAGAATATCTAATGATTGTTTTTTATTGTCTTTAAACGCCTCAAAAAGTTTCTGTTCTTCCTCGTTCAATTCCACGAAGAGTTGTTTTTGAGGTGAGTGCGTTGACTCTTCTTTTTGCCAGCCCATTAAATAAATAAGGTCGGCACAGCTTTCAATAAGCGTGGCTTGATTTGTTTTAATTAAATAATTACACCCTGCCGAAAATGGCGCATCAATTGGACCCGGAAAGGCGGCAACATCTCGATTGTAACTTGCAGCCAACCGGGCCGTTATCATAGAGCCCCCTTTAACACCAGACTCCACAACAATCGTCACATCTGACATACCAGCAACTATCCTATTTCTTTGCGGAAAATTCATTCTATCCGGCTGCGTACCACTTTCAAACTCGGAAAGTAAGCCGCCATTCTCGAGCATTTTTTCAGCCAAAGACCTGTTACTATTTGGATAAATGCGGTCTAAAGAATTTCCTAGAACACCAACGGTTTGTAAACCCTGATGAATAGCCGAACGGTGCGAAATTGTATCGATTCCGTAAGCTAATCCGCTCACAATTAACGGGTCATATGGTCTAAGTTCTTCTACCAGTCTTTCGGTTATTCTTGAGCCATACTCCGTGTAATCCCGTGTACCTACTATACTCACTGAATAAGGCTTATTCAAATCCATATTCCCTTTTGAGTACAACAGCACTGGACCGTCATCGCAATAGCGTAGGCGGTTAGGATACTCTTCGTCAAGGAAAAAGACTGTTTTAAGTTGCTTCTTTTCTAAGAACCTCAGCTCTTCTTCGGCTAACCTCATAGCGGTCGTCCTTTCCAGCTTTTTAACTATCAAAGTCCCAATACCTGGAATGAGCGCTAATTTTCTATCAGATAATTCAAATAACTCTTTGACGCCACCAGCATAAGAAACAAGTTTCTTCGCCCTATGAGCTCCCACGCCATTGAGTTTCTTTAGCGCAATTTTATATTGAAGATTATCATCCATAGCAATGAACGAAAGTAATGCAGTCTCTACATTTGATGATTACCTTCGTTGCCAATTATGAAAATTTTAGGGATAATTCCTTCTCGATACGACTCTACCCGCTTTCCTGGCAAGCCTTTAGTAGACATTCAAGGTAAAACCATGATACAGCGTGTTTATGAGCGGGCAAGTGAAAGCGAACAGCTTGACAAAGTGATTATTGCCACAGACGACAGTCGAATTTTTGAGCATGTTAAGGCTTTTGGGGGAGAAGCAGTAATGACTTCTTCTTCTCATCTAAGTGGCACAGATCGATGTGTCGAAGCTTACCAATTATTAAACGAGAAATACGATGCGGTAATTAATATTCAAGGTGATGAACCTGTTATTAAGCCCTGTCAATTAAATCTTTTGGCATTTTGTTTCAATGACGATGATTGCGAAATAGCTACTCTAGCTGTAAAGATCAGAACTACAGACATTCTTTTTGATTCAAGTAAAATCAAGTTGGTGCTCGACAGCTATAACAATGCCATCTACTTCAGTAGGCACCCCATTCCATATCAACAAAAACCAGCGGAGACTTGGCTTGAAAACCATGATTACCTCAAGCATGTAGGTATATATGGCTTTAGATCAGATATACTTTTAGAACTGGGGAAAATCCCAGCCTCTAGCCTTGAATTAGCTGAATCACTCGAGCAATTAAGATGGATGGAAAATGGCTATAAAATCAAAGTTAAGACGACCGATTTTGACAGTATTTCAGTTGATTTACCAACCGATCTTTATCGCGTCAATGAGATTTTAAATCAAGCTTAATAATCAGCGAGTATTTTTTTACTTTGTTATTGACCTTTGAATCTAGAAAACTACATATCAGAATTATTAGAAAATCATGATTGCGTGATTGTTCCAGCATTTGGCGGATTCGTTGCCAACTATGCTCCAGCAAGTATCAATCCTATCAATGATCGATTTGACCCTCCTTACCGAAAGGTTAGTTTCAATAAATTTCTAGTTCATAATGATGGTCTATTGGCGGCATATGTTGCCCAAAAGAAACAAGAGGAATATGAAAAGTCACTTGAAAGAGTAAAGAATTATGCGCTTTACCTTAAGAAAGAATTAAAGGATCACAAGCGCGTTTCAATCAATAAGGTAGGAATCATCTATCTGCAACAAGATGGAACTTTCAGGTTTGAGCAAATAAAGAATGCTGACTTTTTCAAATCAGCTTTTGGCCTTGAATCATTCTTTGCATCAAGAATAGAGAGGACACCTTCACGCCAGGTCAGCATTGATCCAAAAACGGAAGAAGAAAAAAACAATGTCAAAGCTCAACCCAAAGTAATTGCCCTTCCTATCTCAAAGCAGGTTGAGTCCGAAAAGAAACCTGAGATTCAAGCCTCTCCGAAAAAAGAAATTCCCGAAGAAAAAGTTTCAGAAGAGCCTCACCCAAAGAAAAAACGAAACTGGGCAGCTGCAGCTGCAATTATCAGCTTACCATTAATTGGATTGGGAATTTGGTTGGGATTAGGCCGTCCATTGCTGAATGATCAAGCGTTTAATTACTCTAATCTTAACCCTTTTACAGCGAACGTTTCCTCAACCTATGAAGCAAGAACTTTTAGCTATAATCCCGAAGATTTTAAAGCTGTTGAAGATTTTAATACAGAATCAAGTGCGGGCTTCATTAAGATTGACCTTGGAAATGAGGCTGATAAAACATTAGTAGTAAGCCTTTCCAAATCTGAAAAGCCGGCTTCAGCAATGAACCTTCATTACCATATAATGGGAGGCTGCTTTAGCGTAGAAGAAAACGCTACTGGCTTGGTAGACACTTATAATAGAAAAGGCACCAATGCCTCACTTATTGATATTAAAGGGAATTTGCATCGAGTAAGTATTGCAAGTTTTGCCACTAAAAAAGAGGCTAAAGTCGCCCTTGCCTCTTTCCAAAATGATATACCAGGTGCCTGGATTCTTTATAAGTAATTCTTAAGTAAGTGGCTATTGGCCTTTTTTCTTAAACTTCTTAATCCTTTTTCTCTAATCTGACGAATTCGCTCTCTGGTCAATCCAAGATTATTTGCGATTTCTTCTAAAGTCATAGGCTGCACCCCATTCAATCCAAAAGACAAACGAAGTACATCAGCCTCTCTTTCCTTCAAGTTAACTAGCACACGCTCTATATCACTTCTTAAAGATTCATGCATCAAGGTGTCTGTTGGCACATCTGAATCGGTATTTGCCATAACATTCAACAGGCTATTGTCTTCGCCTTCCATCAAAGGAGCATCAACAGAAACTTGCTTTTGAGAGTAAACAAATAAATCTCCAACACTTTCTGGATTGGACTCTAGTAATTCACCAATTTCATCGTTCGATGGCGGTCGTTCAAATCTTTGTTCAAGAGAAGCGTATGCCTGAGCAACTTTTTGAATTGCACTTACTTTGTTCAATGGCAGTCGAACTACTCGACTATTCTCAGCAATTGCTTGCATGATACTCTGGCGAATCCACCAAACAGCGTAAGAAATAAACTTGAATCCTTTTGTTTCATCGAATCTTTTAGCTGCAATAATCAACCCTATATTACCTTCAGCAATAAGATCTTCAAGCTTCAAACCATGGCCTTGATACTGTTTGGATACTGATATAACAAACCTCAAATTTGCACTAACGAGCTTATTCAAAGCCAATACATCGCCTTGTTTTATTCTTACCGCTAGCCTAACTTCTTCCTCTGCGTTGATCATTTCTTCTTTAGAAACATCGCTGAGATATTTATCAATTGACCGACTGTCTCGGTTCGTTAACTGCTTGGTTATTTTGAGTTGACGCATAGGTTACATAGTTTGGTTAATTAGCAAAAGGTTGCTGAATGTAAAAAAAAAATTACTAATTAAAAATTCGCTCTTTAAAACTTTCGCTTTTATCGCGCGAAGCGACCTAACCTATGTTTGCTGAATATTAAGTGTGGGTCAGCGTTCTAGCCTCGCCATTTATCTAAAAAAATGTTCAACGTTTTAGCCTCTTCAATGGATATTGCATGAAGATTTTCCTCCCATTTCATCAGCTCAACATCTATCTCTTCCAATACCTTTAAACCTTTCTCAGTAATCTTCACGTCAACTTGTCTACGGTCATGTTTGCATGGCTTTCGAGTAACCAAGTCTTTTACCTTGAGTTTGTCAATAATACGAGATACGTTACTCATTTTATCGATCATCCGATCCTTTAAAAGATTTACAGAAGCAGCCTCTGGATATTGGCCTCGTAAAATTCTTAATGAATTAAATTGCTGAGATGTCAATTTGTGATCTTTAAAAACAACACTTTGCAAAGAATTAAGCCAACTAGAGGTGTAAAGCACATTAACCATAAGCTTGCTATACTCACTACTAAACTTTTTTTGCTTGATCTCTTCACCAATACTTGCCATAAGGAATTGTTTTGGCAAACATATGTATTTACATTATATGTACGTGTATTAATTCCTAAGCCTTTTGTATGTCTTGATGGCAATCATCAACACTACACCAACAAGAAAAAATCCAATAGTTCCATAAATCCAATTGAGCGTACCCTTCAAAATCACAACAAATACAATGGCAACAAGCCACAAAGTAGCGACCTCATTCCAGACACGCAATTGATTTGATGTCCAAATGATTTGGTCATTTTGAAGACGATTATACAATCGGTGAGTATATAAATGATATACCCAGAGAAGAAAAGTAAGTCCAAGCTTCACCATCATCCAAGGTTGAGTCCACAGATTGAGGTCAATTACCATCCAAACACCAAAAATTGTTGCCAGTATTGCGGCCGGCCATGTAATGATAAACCACAGCCGATTTTCCATTATTTTAAATTGGTTTTGCAGCACTTTTCTTTCCCCATCAGCTTTGTCTTCAGCCTCGGTATGATAGATGAAGAGTCTAATGATATAGAACAAGCCAGCAAACCAACTGACAACAAAAATGATGTGTAAAGCTTTCAGATATAAATACATCGACTCGAAGGTAAGCAGAAGCTTGAGATTCTACCTTTGCACTAAAATAAATTGAAACCGAAATGAAGTCAAAATTTGCTTCAGAATCAACCGCCACATCTACACACATTGTCTTACCTGATGATACTAATACATTAGGCAATCTAATGGGAGGAAGATTAATGTATTGGATGGACGTAATTGCTGCCGTTGCCGCGCACAGGCATTCACGAAGAATTGTAGTAACCGCTTCTGTAAACAACATATCATTCAATCAACCTATCAAGCTTGGTGACATTCTAACACTAGAAGCGAGCGTTACGAGGTCTTTTAACTCTAGCATGGAAGTGTTTATCGAAGTATACACTGATGACCCCCGAACGGGTGCCAAGAAGAAGAGCAATGAAGCAATTTTCACATTTGTGGCTGTTGACCAGCTTGCTAATGCCATTGAAGTGCCCGAACTAATTCCTGAAACAGCTGTTGAAAAACAGAGGTTTGAGGCAGCATTGAGGAGAAAACAGTTGAGTCTAATTTTAGCTGGTAAAATGAAACCGAAAGATGCGACAGAACTAAAAGCAATATTTGAAGATTTAGCAGAATAAGAATGGCAACCAATAACGAAAAATTAATGGAGGCGCTCAGTTATGTGATTGAGCCGGAATTGAAAAAAGATATTGTAAGTCTTGGATTAGTTTCAAATGTAAAAGTTGAGGGAAATACTGTTTCATTTCATGTAAAATCAAGCAATCCTGCAATGCATTACCGAAAGCGCATCGAAGAAGCGTGCATTCATCAGGTTAGAAGGTTTCTAGGGGATGATGTAGCGGTGATGATAGAAGTTGACTCACTTCCAAAAAGCAGTAAGCGTCCAATTGAACAGCGAAAATTTCTTTCGGGTGTAAAAAAATTCATTGCGGTAGCTTCTGGAAAAGGTGGAGTAGGCAAAAGCACCATTTGCGCAAATATTGCTGCTGGATTAGCAAAAAGAGGTTATAAAGTTGGCTTGGTAGATGCTGATATCTACGGGCCATCAATGCCGTTGATGTTCGATGTTGTTGATCAAAAGCCGGGATTGTCTGGCCCAGGCGAAAACAACAAAATGTTGCCCGTAGAAAACTATGGGGTTAAGATGCTTTCCATCGGTTTCTTTGCTGAAGCAAATCAAGCCATCGTTTGGCGTGGACCAATGGCCAGTAAAGCTCTAAAGCAAATGTTTGCTGACGTTGAGTGGGGTGAATTGGACTTTATGCTCATCGATCTACCTCCCGGCACTGGTGACGTGCACTTATCATTGGTTCAAGACATTCCTTTGGATGGAGTAGTTATTGTAAGTACGCCACAAAACGTGGCTTTAGCTGATGCTCGGAAAGGTGTTGGTATGTTTAAACTGCCAGAAATCAACGTTCCTGTGCTTGGGATTGTAGAAAACATGAGTTGGTTTACACCTGCTGAACTCCCTAAAAACAAGTATTACATCTTTGGTCAAGAAGGTGCAAAGCGTTTGGCTGAAGAACTGGGCGTAGCTCTGCTTGGTCAGATCCCACTGGTGCAGAGTATCAGAGAATCTGGAGATGCAGGAAGGCCCGCTGTGCTCCAAGAAAATACGCCACAATCATCAGCGCTGAACGATATGATTGATCAAGTATTGAAATCCGTTGAAATTGACTAGCAGTTCTTAACTTTGAACCTTCTATGGCAACTCCAAGACAAGAATTATTAGTTAGAGTAATCGAAGCACTTGATGAAATCCGTCCCTTTCTAAATGAAGACGGAGGAGATCTAAGTGTTGTTGATATTACTGAAGATGGCATTTTAAAAATTGAGTTTATGGGTGCATGCAGTTCTTGCTCCATGAATAATATGACTTTTAAAAATGGTGTGGAAGATGCTATCAAGCGTTTAGTTCCGGAAATAAAAAGCGTGGAGCCGGTAAATTTTGCTTTATCTAATTAATTTCCTTCTCTCCCCCAACCCTTTTATAATTTCTTGCGTGATAAGCTTTGGAAGGCAAAAGACCTCCGCTTATGAGTAGGAAATAATGAACGAGGGTTCACAGAAAATCTTTGAAAAAGCAACGCAACCTATTAGAGTTGCGTATCTTAAAGCATGCAAGCAGATTCCGATTTATTGGCGCGCTGTCGAAAGAACGACCGCAAAGCTCACAATGAGCTCTATCGTCAGTGTTTCGGTTATTTGCTAGTTATCTGTCGCAGATACAGCAACAATAAGGAAGATGCTGAGGCATTGCTCAACCAAGGGTTTTTAAAAATTATAACCAATCTCGATAAGTTTAAAGAGGAAGTGCCTTTCGGTTCTTGGATCGGACGAATTATGGTCAATACAATCATTGATCAATTCAGAAGAGATAAGAAAAGAAGAGAAAACATGAGTGGTCTCGAAATCGATGAAGTTCATTCAATGAAAAACGTTGATTTTAATGAGGCATCTCAAAATTTAGACGCAGAAGCTTTGGAGCAAATGATTCAACAATTACCAGAAACAAGTAAAAAGGTCTTCAACCTTTATGCTATTGACGGCTATACTCACAAAGAAATTGGTGAGATGTTGAATATTAGTGATGGCACGAGTAAATGGCATGTTTCTCATGCCAGGAAAGTTCTTCAAGAAATGCTTAAAAAGACGATGCACAATATGATGACGATAACGCTTTAAGTTAAATGAACAGCAAGCACGACATAGACAATCTGTTTAGAGTAAAGCTCCAAGGTCAAGAGATTCAAGGCGCTTATTCTGATGGTGCCTGGAAAGGAGCTAATGCTCTTCTGAATAAGCACTACAAAGCCCTTTTCTTCAAAAAAGTTGCCTTTATTGGTATTCCACTCTTAGTCGGAATTACTGCGATTTCTTTATTCCTGATAGAGGAAAATAAGGAATCAAGGCTGACAACTGAGGCTGTAGCAAGTTCATCTCCAAAATCAACTAATATTCAGCCTTTTATTGAAGAGACGAATGCTGAATTCACTAAAAAGAAGACAGCGGTAAAGGTTCAGTCCAACGCAACAACTTCTTCAACTGAAATAACAGAGGCCAGCTCTGCGATTGTTTCGTCTACAGCTTTAAATGCATCTGTTACTTCTATTGTTCCAAGTTCATCCTATAATTCAGGAAATCAGCTTGAACCAATTGCAGTTGCTGCTCGAACATCAAATAATCTAAGCGTAAATACGCCTGCTATTTCGTCCATTAAAACATCAAATTCCACCGTAAAAGCGGTTGAAAATAAATTGCAAGAAAGTCTTAGAAATGAAGAACTGCAATCGATGCCCGTGTTTAGCATTGGTGGTATGGCAAACAATAGCATTGCGGCAAATATTCCACTTCGAAGCAGCCCAACACATGAAAGTTTGATGCAAAAACTTAGAAAAATTGAACTTGGTTTTACAGCAGGAACATTAGTGTCAAATGGACTGAAAAACGTGAATCAAAAACGTGAAAGTCCTTCGATTGGAGTGTTCGTTGGTTTAACCGCAGCTTATCACATTAACGCTCGTTTGTTTGTGTCTTCAGGAGTTATAGTTCATGAACGAAGTAAATTAGCAAGTAAGCAACTAGAACAAACCTCTCCGGCTGGAGCTGTTTATTCGCTTGCTCAAAACCTTACTTACGTAGATATTCCTCTTCAAATAGGTTATAACATTGGAGCAAGACACTCTGTGTTGTTTGGTATGACCTTTAGTCCTTTGGTTGGTTACGTGCCATCTACTGAAGTGAACAATGTCGACAACTCAAGCTCTGAAACAACGAGAGCAAAATCTTTTGATCGGGATGGCTTTGCCAATTTTGATTTAGCAGGTGCTTTAGGTTATCGTTTCCAATTGACGCATAAGCTAGACTTGACTTCAGACCTGAGATATGGCTTATTTGATGTTACGGATAATCAGTATTTCAATACTGGCTTGGTTGATGATCGAAACCATCAATTCAGAGTGGGAATTAACTACCGATTTATCAATCGTTAAACCTGATGTCCTTCACCATTATCTGAAGAGACGTTTGGCCTCTGTATTCATTTTTCTCTAGAGAGTAGGCGAGGCTAAACCGTCTTCCTTTTTGAACTTCTTTTTCATGCTCTCCCAACCCGAAGCCTATTCCACCAAAAGCTTTATGGTCGGCTCCGTCCTGAGTTACTTCGAATTTGAGATGAGACCCATCTCCTACACATTTAGATCTTCCCGTATCTTTTAGGTTATGCGTTACAAAAACGGGTGTCATATTATTCGGCCCAAAAGGTGCCATGCGTTGAATTTGATTGAAAAAATTCATCGTCAATTGATCTAGGTTAACTTCTAAATCAACCTCAATAGATGGAATCAACTGATCATCGGTAATGGTCTCTGAGACCGCTTTTTCGAATCGTGTTCGAAACTCATCGATTAAATTTAATTCTAACGTCATTCCGGCAGCAGCGGGATGACCCCCAAAAGATGTCAATAGATCAGAACATTTTTCAATAGCGGCATGCACGTCAAAACCCAAAACAGAGCGCGCTGAACCAGATGCTTTTCCATTTGATTCGGTAAGAATAATAGTTGGACGATAATAGTGATCTTGAATGCGTGATGCTGCAATACCAATAACGCCCTTATGCCAATGAGGCGCAAAAAGCATGGTAGATTTTGTGCTCTGCATTTCATTATTGCTTTGAATCATTTCTAGTGCCTCATCAAGTGTTTGCAAATCAACCTCGCGTCTGTCAGTATTCTTTTGATTTACATCAGCCGCAGGCACTTCTGCTTGTTTTTGAGTCTTAGAAATAAGTAAATCCACGGCTAGACTTCCGTGCTTCATTCTTCCAGCGGCATTGATTCGCGGACCGATCTTAAAGACCACATCGGTAACCGTCAGCTCTTTTTTAATTAACGCGCCATCTTGAGCTAAGCCAGCGCCCTCCAGTAATTGCGCCAAACCGGGTCTTAAGGTCTTTTCCATAAGCTTCATGCCGAAGTAAGTCAAAACACGGTTTTCACCAGTCATTGGCACAATATCAGATGCAGAAGCAATGGCCACTAAATCGATATATTTTAATGGTTCTTCCTTATCTAAATCCCAAGTTAGAGAAAGTGCTTGAACCAACTTAAATCCGATACCGCATCCGCATAGCGACTTATATGGATACTCACAATCCGATTGCAATGGGTTCAAAATGGCGAATGCTTTTGGAAGAGATTTTCCAGGAAGGTGATGATCGCAAATGATGAAGTCGATTCCTTTTTCATTCGCGTAATCAACTTGATTGATGGCTTTAATTCCACAATCTAAGGCAATCATAAGCGTCACGCCATTATCGTAGGCAAAGTCAATTCCCTGCATGCTCACTCCATAGCCTTCGGCATAACGATCCGGAATGTAATAGCTCACATTCTCGTAATGCTCTATCAAGAAACCGTAAAGCAAGGAAACAGCAGTGGTACCATCCACATCATAATCGCCATAAACCAAAATTTTCTCTCCGTTTTCGATGGCTTCAGAAATTCTCGTGACGGCCTTCTCCATATCCTTCATCAAAAAAGGATTATGAAGATGTTTTAAAGAAGGGTTAAAAAAGGACTTGGCTCTTTCAAAATCGGTAATTCCACGTTGAAGTAAGAGACTTGCTAATGCTGCGCTCGCATTGATTCCTCGCATCAGATCTTGCAAAGCTTGATCTTCCGGTAAAGTCTTATGATTCCAACGTTTTTGCAGCATTACTAACTTCTAATTTTCTTACTTCAATAATCACTGAATTCCTCCAATTCGAGAAGCTTTCTGTCATCCATAGTTCCTGAAATGATCCCAAAAGGATTGTATTCAAACTTATCATGAATGCTGATAAAAGTCTCTCCTTCAAGAATAACAACTTTAAACTTTCCATGCAATGTTTCAACCGGTTTTGACGATCTAATCAAATCAATATACCCCTGTCTTGAATCCTGAAATTCAGCCGGAAATGACTTTTCAATGATTTTAATTTTTCCTTTTTTAACCTTGACATGAAACCGTACTCTATTCACTTCAGCATTTATACCAACCGGTATAATCATACCGCGAAACGATTCAATACTATCATTAATATATCTCCCTTTTATATCATTCATGTCAAGAAAGTTGGTGTTTGAGTTGGTCTCCGAACGCTCGTCTCTAATGTTTGTCACAACACCTTCGGGATTAACGCGTAATAAAAAATACTCCTTCAAATAAAGGGAGCTTTCCCCTTCCTTTTTAAACAATTTCAAACGATCATCAATCACAGCAGAAACAGGAGTGTTTTTTGGCTCGATTGCTTCTTTTGGCTCTCCTAAGAGAACTTCCTCCTTTTGAAACCCTTCCTTATCCAACACAGGCTTTTCATTAATCTCTTCCTGTAATATTTCAAGGTGCGTCAATCCTTCAGAAAGGGTCTTTGACAGTTCAGATAATATCGCAATCTGTTCTTCATCTGCATCAGGAACTGGTTTCTTAACTTCCTCTTCGAGAATCAGCAATTCGGTCGCCTCTTCAATGGCTTTTTGGTCCTTTTTCTTTTCGCGTTTAGTCTTTGTGCCTGTAGTCTCCGCCAACCCCATTTCCGCAGCCACTTCCATCATTCTAGCAGCTGACTCATCGGTATAGGGAATACGAATATTGATGCGAATAATAAGAGGATCTGTCAGCGCTGAATTTTCCTTTTTTATGGCGTCAAGGTTTGCGTTATACGCTGATGCAATCGCTTCTAGCGTTTGGCCTTCTAGAACCTCATGAATGTAAAAAGGGTCTCCAACAAAAATCTTTATTAAAGGATTGATATTATTGATCTCTTGAGCCTCTGAATAAGCACTTAAAAGAATGGAAAAAATTAATATTGCAAGACGCCAGGTCATGCATCGAAAATATCTCTTTCGTTCAAATTTCGATTGACAATTTCAGTTTGGCGTTTAATGGAGGCATTGTGAATGAGAGTCCACATTTCCTTGATCAGCGACTCCTCCATTCCTTGCTCTTGCCCATATTTCATGCGATCTTGTATGATTTGAATCCATCGTTCAAGCTGGAACACTGTTACTCCAGAATCCGCTTTATACTGTCCTATCTCATCTACGATGTCTAATCTCCGTTTCAGGTTCTCCAATAAATTGTAGTCTATCTCATCAATTAAAGACCTCAATCGCTCAAGTTTGTCAATGCTTACAGCGTCTACAAAATGTGTCTTTCTAAATTCCAACTCATTTAAAAACGAATCGAAATTGGAGAGTACGATCTGTTGTTTAGGGTCGCTTAAAGCTTCGTCAGGATTTGGATGAACTTCTATCATCAATCCATCAAAGGCTAAATCCAAGGCTTTCTGTGATACTTGATGAAGCAAGTTTCTTTTGCCTGCAATATGACTGGGATCAACGACTATTTCAAGTTGTGGTAACTTGGTCTTGAGCTCAATTGGAATTTCCCAATTTGGCGAATTCCTGAATATATGGTCTTGGTAAGTATTAAACCCTCGGTGCACAGCAACCAATTTGTTCAACCCCGCTTTTGAAAACCTTTCGAATGCCCCAATCCACAATTCTAAATCTGGGTTTAACGGATTCTTAATAAAAACAGGAATATCCTTCCCTTCAAGGGCATTGGCTATTTCTTGCACAGAAAAAGGATTCACAGTGGTTCTGGCTCCAATCCACACAATTTCAATTCCAGCATCTAGAGCCAATCTAACATGCTCTTCATTGGCCACTTCAACCATCCATTTTACACCAAATTGTTCTTGCGCTTTTCTAAGCCATGGCAGCGCTTCAGCTCCCATTCCTTCAAAGGTATTTGGTCTTGTACGCGGCTTCCAAATGCCTGCTCGCATCAAACGAACCTTTCCAGAGTTTGCAAAACTCTCTGCAATCTGCATGATCTGTGATTCACTTTCAGCACTGCATGGCCCAGCAATGATTAATGGCTTAGCGTCTGGCTTTAGCCATTCAGAAGTAGGTATAATATGAATGTTTTCGGTTCCCACAATGTAAAAACGAATGTAAGGATCGAAAGTTTGAATTGGACAGGATTAAATGCGCACTTGCAACGTCATAAACATCATTCTACGCTGAGCTGGAATAATTCCAGGACCGGGATAACCAGTCGCTCTTCTTGTAAAATATATCTGGTCTGAAATGTTATTTAAACTTCCTTCCAACTTGATTCGCTTCCAAGAATAGCTCATACTCGCATCCAGCACTTGATAAGAAGGAATAACACCTACAGTGGCATCAGGAAAATACTCTGCATTACTTGCATCCGTATACTGATCTCCGATCCAAGTGAATTGCACTCCCGATGCAAATCTTCCTTTCTTAAAGTTCACTCCTGTTTTATAATTGAATACGGGTACATTTTCCACTCTATTCCCATTGAATTCCTCCACCTCAGCATTTTCGTAGCGCGCGTCAACAAGGGCTATATTGTTAAACCAAGTCAGCCGCCAAGTTGCATCAGGAGATAACCATTGTGTAAAGTCAATTTCTTCAACTACTTCGACCCCAATAAAGCGCGCATCAGCTATGTTATCGCGGTAGTTCACAATTCGAGAAACTCCTTCTTCATTTTCAATCGTGGTCAAAGACTCCCCTATCCGGTTCCTGTATTGCATTAAAAACACACTTGCATCAAAGCTCACGACTTCTCTGAAGAATTTTCCTTTCGCTCCTAAATCGACAGTATAACCTTTCTCATCTTGCATATTTGGCGCAATCACGATATTGGGATTACTGACATAGATATCAGAGAAATTCATGGCGCGATAGTTCTCTGAAGCATTCGCATAAAGTTCAATATCCCCTCTGCATCGCCAAGCCACACCCATGCCCATCAGGATAATGTTTCGTTCTCTTTGAGTGGAGGCATTATAGCTATTTTGACTCAACAATTCACCCGTCAATGGATGCCTATTTTGTTCTGTATAATATCCATCAGATTGAGTTGTGATGTGCTCAAATCGCGCTCCTGGAGTGAGGAACCAACATGAAGAAAGAGGAATTAGCACTTCCGTAAAAAGCGCTACATTTTGTGACGGAAAGCGAAAATCAGACCCTTCAAGAACTTCTGGATGCAGAAATGAATAATTTGGGTTATCGTCACCTCCAGCCTTGCCTTGACGATTTCTAGTATCCCCTTGATAAAGTCTTGATCCAATCAATATTGCTCCAGGATTTCCTTTGATATTATATCGTTGAATCAATCGCGTTTCATTCCCAATATTGTTAAACTCACCCAAAATCAGGTCGCGAGCACCACCAGTATCTGTTCTTGCTATACTTCCCAAAAAGCCAAGTGCTGCCCGACTACTTGAGAGCACGAAAGTTTTGCTATTGATGGTCAGGTTCTTTGAAAGTTGGCCGTTTATGGTCGCGCTAGCTACGTTCCAATTTACTTGAAACCAATTTCGATCTCTCAGGCTCACGCTTGGATCAACTTCGAATTGACGATCAGTTAAACCTCCTGCTTGCTGTGTATTATAATAATTATGTGTAAAAGCAAGGTCTACCGACCACTTAGATCCAAGCTTTCTGCCTATTTGCGCGTAGAATCCGTTGTTTATAAAATCGGTATTTGGCATCCACCCTGAACCTTCTTTGTGGAGAAAATAACCATAGTAATTCCACTCCCCAGCAGAACCTCCAATGCTATTAAAAGACCCTAAATAGTTATAGCTTCCTATTGTTTGTCGACTGATGATTTCTAGCGGTTTGTCTGCATTGCCTCGTTTCATCTTAAAATTTAGCAAGCCTCCAAACTGAGTTCCATATTGCAAGGAAGCGGCACCTCGAACCAACTCAATTTTTTCGACCGCTTCTATAGCTGGAGTATAATAGCTCTCTGGATACCCAAGTGCGTCAGCGCTAATATCATAACCGTCTTGCCTCGTATTGAAGTTTGTGGTCCGCTTAGGATCTAATCCGCGTGCACCAATTCCCATTTGCAACCCTCCTGCGTCCGTTTCTTGAATGTTTACTCCAGCCACTTTCGAAAATATCTGTCGACTATTATTGGTGGACTTGTTAACGGACATTTCATCAGGAAGAATAATTTCATTTTTCTTCGCTGCGTACAGTCCATCAACCTCGATGTATTTAAGGTGCGTCATTCCCAAAGAAGACCGATTTTCATTAACTACTTCAATCTCTTTTAGATCATAAGAAATCTTTACTAGCTCAACTTTATAAACCGGAAATGGAAGTCCGTCTGATGCATTCACTTCCAATGATTTTGACTGATAACCTTCAGCAAAAACAGTGAGAATATGGCCTCCTTCTTCAATATTTCGAACTTGAATCTTTCCTTTAGTATCAGACAAAAAACTTTGATCCGTATTATCCAAAAACACCTCAACTCCTACTGAAGACTTACTGTGAAGGACAACATTAACATCAAACCCCGACTTCTGGGCGTGCATTAGCGTTGCTGAGCAAATCAAGGAAAATAAGAGCGCAATTATCCTCATATCTGCTCTGATTTTTGAGGAAGAATCCATTGTTTGTGCGACCAACTATCCGTTTGAGAAGCCAAGTCTATGTTCGGATCAATAAAAGGAGCGCTGGCGCGTCCATTGAGTGTTACAAAGACATCCGCCTTGACGGCAGCAGCGTCCATTCCAAGATTTGAATAATGAGCTTTCAAGTATTGGGCATATTGTATCATAAAATCAGGCTGCGTGCTCATCATCTTTTCTTGCACGGGCGTCAGGAATTCACTGTTATCAATAAGAATTTTTCTCCCTTCAGAATCTTCTACTTTAAATTGAGCATACCCCGCTTTCTCCGCTAACATCACTCTCCATCCAAATCGATAACCCTGTTCGTGCCAAAACATATTCCCTGGGTAAAGCAAGTATCGAAAAGGCAGCGCTATTTGCACACAGATGAAAAGAGATACGGCAATAAGAACCGGCTTTGATAAATAAGTGGATTTCCTTGAGTAATCGGAAAGCTTCACCCTGCCTCCAAGGAAAGAATGAATGGTATGATGAAAATCAGTGGAAAAGAAAATCAACGTTGCACCGATCATAATGAATGGAAACATCCCGATTTGAAATAAAAACCATGTCATTAAATGAAACCCTATAACAGCCAAATAACCCAGCCATCTCAAACGACTGCTGAGCAAAACAAAAGGAATCAATAAATCATAGAACATTCCTCCCCAACTAAAGGCAAATGCGGTAAGCTTATATTGAAATAAAGACCCAATCAGCGGAAAATCATCCTGAGCAGGAAGCCATATGGATAGTGGCATCGCTTCAAAAAGCCAATCAGAATTAATCTTTGCTATTCCCGCAAGAAAATAGACCAACCCCAACTGAAACATGATCAAGTAAATTGACAATGCAGGAACTGAGTCACGGAGTTTAATCAATCCAAGGCGCACATCCAATGAATACATTCTGTGAGCAGGCACGAAAATCAATAAAAACGAAATGACACTGACTAAATAGTAATGATTGAGGTAATAGGTCGCGTCTATTAATTCTATTCCTGTAAACAGGATAAAAAAGAGGGTGGCAGATATGCGATAAAAGGCTCCTAAAGCAATTCCTAGGGCAGACAAAGCCATAAGAGCAAAGCTTAAATAATAGCCCCAATCAGGTAGATTGGGCACCCAATAAAAGCCGAAATATTTAAAATGGAAATCAGGAATTATATACTGTTCTTCAATCCACCCATTAAACCAAAAGCGAAGAATACTTGCAAGCATAATAAGTCCAAAAACCACGCGAAACGTTACCAATGGTGCGATGGAAATATGCCTGAAAAGACTAGTATTTATAGCCTGTCTAATCCCCATCGTTATCCTGATAGGTTATCTGCACTCCGAGTTGAGAAGGCATATCTGTTTTCAACAGGACAACAAGATTTTGCAATTCTGTATGCAGCGCTTCTACCGCTGATGGATTATTCTCTATCTCAGATTTTAGCGAGCTATTAAGCGCACTAATTTTAGTTTCACAATTATCAAACCTATTGATAATGGCTTGGCTCAAATTTTCGTTGCCATATTTTGCGTCTAAATTATCGAGGTAATCATCAATCCCTTGACCTTCAGCTCCGATAAATAAATTCTTTATGCCAATTAAGTTGGCCAAAAGCAATTCTTTCGATTTGTCTGAATAAACGGCTTCAACAAGCTCAGGTTGAGCTACTCCAAGAGTTTTAAGCCCTAGTGGAATTGCCACTTTAGCATTTTTCAATAACTCAAAATCAAAATTGAGTTCATTCACCATCAGGCCAAGTGAGCTTCCTACAGAAGTTCCTGAATTTGATGCAAATTCTTGATCGTAACCATCATTCCATTTAGAAATCACCGTGTTGAGTTTCTCTGAGATTAAATCAAGATTTTGTTCGAAGTATAATAGTGCCTTTTCTTGAGTGAATTGCTCTAGACTATCATTTCTAAATAATAAGAAATCCAAAGCCGGAAAGCCTTTCGCATCGCTGTTTTGTGCTGAGAATAGGTCATAAGAACCTGATTCCATATTTGCCTTAAGTTGCGATGTATCCAATGTAAAAGTATTAAGCATCAAACGCAAGCTTTCTTCTGCGGCTGGACCTACCTCAAATGGAGAGCAAGATTGCCACGAAACATAAGCCGCGATAAACGAGGTTCTGACCGCAATAAATTCTTGTTGGTTAGGCGAAGATTTAAACATTTCAAAATCAGCTTCGAGCTGCTGAACATCTGATAGAAGCTTGCTGTAAGATGGCATTATTACATTCTCAGCCATTTCTTTAAGCATGTCTTCACGCGCAAAAGGAGCCCCAACTGGCTCTCCTGGGTTATTGTCTTTACAGCCTATCGATGCTTGCATGAAAACAGCTGCTATGATGGCGAAGGGAATGGCTTTAATGGACATTATAATGCGCTTTTAATATTGTCCATTTCATAAATGGTCGAAAGTTGATCGCGAGCTGATTGCAGGTCTTGAGCGCTTACCTCGTAAAAATTAGCGCCAATTTTGGTCAGCACTTCATCCAACTCATTGTTGGAAATGATTTTATCTGGGTTATAGAACAACGATTCAATAAATACATACGCTTCAGATAGAACATGATTTCTGGTGTGATCATCGCCCAAATTGTCCACCGCTTCATTCAAGTAGTGAATGATGGTGGCAACACAGCCCTTTTCCCAATTTTTGCGCACTTCAACAATAGCCGCATCACGCAAATCATATTCCTTATTGTCTATTGCGGCTCTTCCCATTCTAAACGCTTCACTAAGTGATGCATTAGAAGAAAGTAAATCATTTCGTCTGTCACAGTATTTGCCCCAAAACCTCAAACTTTCAGTACTTGCAGGAAAGTCATTTGAAACTCCCAAATAACCATACGCCTCATCCCAATGGTGTTGCATAGCTGTCCCTTGTCCTTCAACAACGGTCTCATTATCAACATTCATTTTATCATTATCGAGATAAACTGCAGTTGCTTGATAATAGAATACAGCACCCATGATGGTTTTCTCTATCATCTCGGACAATTCCACCCCATTTTCATCATATAATCGGATGCTTCCCGAAGTATTCTCAGAAAAACCCGCCACACCATTAACCGCTTCATTCTGGCTGGTACTAATCAATTCGATTTGATCAAAGTACGCTTCCACCTTTTGAACGTGTGGGCCAAAACATTTATCTGATAGCTGCTTCGAAGAAGAAAATGAGAAGTTACCTCCGCCATTTTCATTGGCATTTGAGAACATTTCCATCAATACCTCAGACTCGATTTGATCTTTGGCTTTAATGGCAGTTTCAATATATGAAACCATCTCATCCAATTGATCAAGCCTTGCTATTTGACCGCTATAATCAACATTATCAAAGGAATAAGTAGAGGGAACTGTAAACTTCTTCTCGCGTATTTGAACTTCGTCCTTACAAGAAGAAACCCCCAATAGTAAAGCCATACAAGTCAGCGGAAACAATTTTGATACGAGCATTATTTTTATTTAGACTGATTTTAAATAACAATGCAAACATATCAGCAGGAGCTACTCAAGGCAATACCCTATTTGGGGTATATTCAAAAAAAAGCCCTGACAAAATATGCCAGGGCTTTCAGTATAACTTGAAGTAAATAATTTACTCCACTGTAACGATTTTGCTTGCTACTGATTCATTTACCATATAGTATTTCTTGCCCCCAAGAGACTGGTTTGCAATATTAAATGAAGCTATCTGCAAGATCGCGGTGCCCTCTCCAAGCGTACTCATTTCAGCTGAGGAAAAAGTTACACTAGGCGTTGAGCCAGCAACTCTTCTAAGCAAACTAGCATCAGTTCCATAGATCGAATAATACGTTGAATCAGCATTGTTGATTGACCCATCGTGATTCAAAGTGTAACTAGAAGCTCCATCGATAGTAGATGATGTTTCAATAATCTTTTTAGTGCTAGGAAAAGGAAATTGATTAGATAATCCGTTTACAGGAGAGTGTCCATTACCGCCAGCTATACTCCATAAAACCCCGCCTGATGTACTAAATCCCATTGGTGGTATTCCATCTTCAACGTAGGTGTAAGAGTTGTTAGGATTTACATCAAGTGAACCGCTCAGGCCTCCTGACTCTGTGAAAGAAACATCCCCAACGCTCACAAAATCAGTTCCTCCATTTATAAACCATGCCAAAGCCACACCGGTTCTTAAGGTTGTTTCAAAACCAGACGTTTCAGTTACAGTCACTGTATTTATAGCATAAAAAGCTCCGTCAGCATCGCCAAATGAAAGCTCTGGACTTTCTGCTGCGGGAGTGGGAGATTCAACTATTACGCTTTTTGTTTCTGAATCAGATCCCTCATCATTCTCAACACTTAATTCGACTGAATACGTCCCTGCTGTGCTGTATGTATGTGAAGGGTTTTCTTGAGTGCTTGTACCGCCATCACTGAAGTCCCATGCATAAGTATCAGCATCGGTACTTGAAGATGAAAAAGTAAGTGTGAGCTCATCTGCTGAATAAGTAAATCCAGCAACTGGCTCTTCAGCCTTATTACAATTTGACAAAAAAGCCATCGAAAGGACAGCAGCAATACTAAAAGTCAATAGTTTTAAAAATCTCATAATGAAGTATTTAGTTTGATATATTGCGAATATATGAACTACAACACCACAATTTAAACGTTATGAAGTATCCAGTAATTATTCATTCGGTTTAATGATCCCCATCTTATGTCCCATTTCTAAAGCAAATTCTTTGATTTCAGCCGAAACCTTTGAATCACCAGTGGCACGTGCATATGTATCACTCATGCTCAACATCATTTGATGGAAGAAAATTTGCATGTCATCAACCTTCATGTCCTTGGTCCATAAATCAATGCGTAATGTGTTTTTCTCCTTCTTATCCCATATGGTTAAAAATGCTGCGTCACAAATTCCCTTTTCTTCAGAGTCGCTTGCCACCCATTCGATGTATTCTGGAATTTGATTTTCGTCCATTTTTATCTTAAACGTAATCTCTGATGTTTGTTCTGACATTTCTACGGCTTGTATTTACTATTATTTAATATGTGTTGAGCATCATTCTCCTTCAATAATGCAGCTAAGTCTATGGTCTCTTGCTTATCCATGTAAGCCCTTACAATTTGCCACCCGATATAATAACCCATTCGAGAAGGTGATTCTTTGGCCAAGTCTACCGTGAAGGGCCCGTCATTGGTGAATTTGGCGATTTGAGTGGGTAAGGTGGCGAATAGTAATTCATTATCAATAAAATATGCCCATACATATTCTTCATGTTCTTGTGCCCATCCCATCTGCTCTTCTGTGTATGCGATTTTCAATGAATCTTCCATGAATGGGAATAAGGCATCCAAACAATACAAAACCTTCCCCTGATTGATAATGATTTCGAGCAAAGTCCCGTTCGGATTATCTTCAATAAACTCAGACTCTATCCAACCTTTGATGACTGTAGGCGCAATATGTTTTGAAGTCATTCTATTTCTCAAGTAAACAGGCATTTGCAAATAATCATAGTACACGCTTTTAGTGCCCAGAAACATCTCCAATGCGATTCCAACACCATTTTCCGTCAAAATTGCTGGAGTATTAAAGCCTCCTATTACGGAAATATGCTGTGGTATTGATTTACTTGGAAAATAGTGATGATAGTAACTCCATGCCGATGTTAGCTCGTGACGCAAATCGGTGAGGTCGGGGTATGTCTGTAACACTTGAGTTTGAACTTCCAAAATACTAGGATCCGAAATAAAACGACCAATCTGAGCATCAATGTTTGAGTCTGAGACACTTCCCAGCTGCAAGACATTCTGAACGTATCGCTGATAGACTTCACCATATGCCTCGATGTTAGAATCATTCAACTTTTTAACGTTCTCACTTGAAACCTCAAACCAACTTCTGTCAACCCTTTCTATCAACACCTCTTCAATGTACTCTGGGTCAACTTGTTGCAAACGATTTTCCTCCTGACAAGATGGGGTCAAGAAAGCAATCGTTATTAAACAAAGAAATGTTTGAAGAGCAGCGCCTTTCAATCTACTTATCATTGGTGAGATCGTAATTTTGCAACAAATGTAATTGGGCTTATGGGAATCATACTAAGAATAACACTCGGTCTTTTCTTGAGTTTACTTTTTACTCAAAATGTCTTTTCTCAAGAGAGCGACATGGATGACAGAAAAGTTAGATTTGGACTACTAGCGTCCCCAAATTTAGGTTGGATGACGCCAAATATTTCAGATTTTGACAAATCTGGACTGCAATCACGGCTAGGATTTGGATATGGGCTTATGCTAGATTACAAATTCAGCAACAGCCCTAACTATCTGCTTTCAACCGGAATAAACCTTGCAACCAACGGTGGTGGAATGGTCCAAGCTTATGACTCATTAATTACTGACGTCACAAATGACACGAGCTATTACTTCACAGGAAAACTAGATCGCACCTATCGCTTGCAGTATGTGAATATTCCCATTCTTCTAAAAATGCGAACCAATGAGATTGGCTACATGACCTATTTTGGAGCTATAGGCTTTGATTTAGGTATACGAACAAGAGCTTTTGCCAATGATGCTTTTGATTGGAAACCAAGCGTTATTCAAGAACCTTCAGACGAAAAAGACGTTAATATTCAAGATCGAATCAATCTGTTTCGACTCGGAATAAATTTAACCGTAGGTGGTGAGTTTAACCTCAGCGGAAACACGAATGCCTACTTTGGTATTGGCTGGCATAATACTTTCACTAATATTTTCAGAAATACACCTGCCAATAGAATTCTCGTTCCTGACTCTGATGGAAATCCATCGATCGGTACGAACGGATTCGCTACAGTCGGAAAAAACAAATCTGCCGTGAGCAACTACATTTCACTTGATTTGGGAATTTATTTTTAAATGAACGCACTAGCAGTATCAAATCATATTTCAGATTGGCTTTATAGCTATAACCAATCCGCCAAAACAAAAGGATTCGTAATTGGTGTTTCTGGAGGCATCGATTCGGCTGTGACATCAACTCTTGCGGCAAGAACGGGACTTCCTGTATTGTGTCTTGAAATGCCAATTCATCAATCACTCGATCAAGTGAGTCGAGCTATGGATCACATAGAATGGTTGAAATTGAACCACGACAATGTGCAAATGGAAAGTGTTGACCTTACCAAAAACTTCGATGCGTTTATTGCTTCACTGCCCGCCACAAATCTTGAGTCTAGAGATATGGCCTTGGTAAATGCTCGAGCTAGATTAAGAATGACGACTTTATACTATTTCGCTGCATTGAATGGAATGTTGGTTGCAGGAACAGGAAATAAAATTGAAGATTTCGGGATTGGTTTCTTTACTAAATATGGTGACGGTGGCGTTGATCTTAGCCCAATAGCCGACTTGAAAAAAACGGAAGTTTATGCCATTGGCAAAGAACTCGGTGTAAGCGAATCAATCATGAAAGCTCCTCCTACGGATGGTTTATGGGGGGATGACCGAACAGACGAAGATCAGATTGGCGCAAGCTATGCTGAATTGGAATGGGCAATAGATTTTAACGGTGAGCAAGAAACACTGGACGATCGTCAAAAGGTTGTGTTAAACATCTATAATAATTTGCATCGTGCTAATAAGCACAAAATGGAGCCTATACCAGTTTGCAAGATTCCTTCTGAATTAAAGTAGTTGTTTTAGTTTCCTTTTACACCTTCCAAGTCGAAGAACCTCGAATCAATTGATCAAGATCTCCTTTTCCCTTCAAGGAAATTGCCCGATCAATTTGTTCATTCATTGCCTCTTCATAGCAGAAGCGGTCCTCTTGATAGAAAACTCCAAAGGGACGAGGCATAGCCCCTTCTGATCCAGGTTCATCAAACATCTTCGATAAGAAATAAGCCTTTGTTTCATCTTTAGAATCATGAATCCATAAGTCGTCCTTACTGACGTCACTCAAAGAAACTACCACCGGCTTCATCCCTTCAAATCGAATTCCTTTATCAGAGTCAGCACCAAAAATCAATGGTTGACCTTCTTCAAGCAAAATCACATTATCAGCTTTCGTTCCTTTATCCGTAAACACCTCAAAAGCCCCATCATTGAAGACGTTACAATTCTGATATATCTCGACAAACGAAGTACCCTTATGTGAATCTGCCGTCTTTAAGATTTCACGCATGTGTTTCGGATCGCGATCCATTGATCGAGCTACAAATGTTGCACTAGCTCCCAATGCCAATGCGGCCGGATTAAAAGGATGATCCAAAGATCCCATCGGACTCGACTTTGTAGTTTGCCCTTTTGGTGATGTTGGTGAGTACTGCCCTTTGGTCAAACCATAAATCTCATTGTTAAACATGAGAATATTGACATCAAAGTTTCTCCTCAAGAGGTGAATCAAGTGGTTTCCTCCGATAGATAATGAGTCTCCATCACCTGTAATAATCCAAACGCTTAAATCAGGTCTGGAAGCTTTTAATCCACTAGCCAAGGCCGTTGCCCGGCCATGAATGGAGTGAATACCATACGTATCCATATAATATGGAAATCTCGATGAACAGCCTATTCCGCTTACAAAAACGGTGTCTTCCTTTGAAATATTAGCTTCAGCTAGAGTGGATTGGAGTTGCTTTAAAATAGAGTAATCTCCACAGCCAGGGCACCATCTAACATCTTGGTCAGTCGCTAAGTCCTTAGCCGTAAGATTTACTTGTATATCGTTGGTCTTGGTCATGTTTTCTTTCTTTAGCTCAAAAGCTCAAGCAATTTCTCTTTTATTTCACGGGATGTAAACGGCAAGCCTTTGATTTTATTAAACGGAATTGCTCTTAAGTCATACTTCGCATTGATCAAATTGATCAATTGGCCATTGTTGATCTCAGGAATCAAAACCTTATCAAAGTTCTTCATTACGTCAAACAAATTCTTTGGAAAAGGATTAAGGTACTTAATGTGCGCTTGACTCACTTTATGTCCTTCGTTAATTAATTCTCTGACCGCTGTTCGGGATGCTCCATATGTTGATCCCCATCCAATTACGAGCACATCACCTTGATCTTCGCCTTGTTCAATTTTCTGCTCAGGGATGAAGTCCGCTATTCTATCAACCTTTTCTTGACGAACCTTCACCATTCTCTCATGATTGGCTGGATCATAGCTCACATTTCCCGATTTAAAGTCTTTTTCAAGCCCCCCCACACGATGCTGTAAGTTCTTCATTCCAGGAGCAGCCCATTCGCGCACTAAGCGCTCATCTCTTGCATATGGGTAAAATGCCCCGTCTTCCAATGACTTTTCAGCATCTGCAAAATTTGGTTTGATCTCCTTAATATCTTCGGCCGCTGGGAATTTCCATGGCTCAGAACCATTGGCAATGAACCCATCACTTAAATACATCACTGGCACCATATGCTCTACTGAAATTCGAGTAGCTTCAATTATTGTATGAAAACAATCTGATGGAGAGTGAGGAGCAATCACAACTAAAGGTGCTTCACCATTTCTCCCATTGATAGCCTGCATTAAGTCTGATTGTTCAGTTTTGGTGGGAAGACCAGTGGATGGGCCTCCTCGTTGGACATTAATAATCACCAAAGGAATTTCGAGCATGACGGCCAATCCTATTGCTTCTCCTTTTAATGCTATTCCCGGACCGCTAGAAGCTGTAACGCCAATTGCGCCACCATAACTGGCGCCAATGGAAGCACAAACTGCCGCAATTTCATCTTCAGCTTGAAATGTTTTAACTCCGTAATTTTTATGCCTGGCCAGTTCATGTAAAATATCTGACGCAGGCGTTATTGGATATGAACCATAAAACAAATCGAGGTTTGCCTTTTTAGCAGCAACGATTAATCCAATAGCTGTGGCTTGGTTACCCATGATACTCCGGTATTCGCCTTTTGGCAAATGAGCAGACTCCACTTCAAATCTAGTCGTGAACGTTTCATTGGTATCACCGAAAAAATAACCCGACTTCAGTACTTTAATGTTAGCATCTCTTATATCTGGCTTCTTGGCAAATTTTTCCTTGATGAAGGTTTCGGTGTTTTCTAGCGTTCTGTTGTACATCCAGAATAAAAACCCTAGGACATACATATTCTTACATCGATCGATTTCTTTCGTTCCCAATCCACTATCAACTAGAGCTTCACGGGTCATTTTAGAAACATCAAGCTCAATAACCCTGAACTTATCTAAGGACTTATCAAGCAGTGGGCTTTGCTCATTATCATACTTAGCTAAACGCAAGTTCTTTTTATCAAACCCTGCTGTATTGGCAATGATCGTTCCTCCAATTTTCAGTTGATGCAAGTTAGCCTTGAGTGCTGCCGCATTCATTGCTACTAGCACCTCAACATCATCTCCAGGAGTAAAAATATCAACGCTAGCAAAGTGCAACTTAAAACCAGAAACCCCAGCTACTGTGCCTTGAGGTGCTCTGATTTCCGCTGGAAAATCAGGGAATGTACTTATGTCATTCCCATAGAGTGCCGATGTATTTGTAAAAAGACTTCCCGTTAATTGCATCCCATCTCCAGAATCACCTGCGAATAGGATTATGACGTCTTCTTTCTTCTCTGTAACTTTAGTCATTCGATTATTTTTCAATGCTCACAGCAAACCTTCTACTTACCTGATGCGTGTAACACTAGTCAAACTGTTACACTTGGCGGCAAAAATAGCCGTTATTTACAGCTTTCACATGTCAATGCTTGTCTTTTTAAGAATCACGTTTGAATGATAATTAAGTTCATGAATAACAGAATAAACATCGCTTCTCTCGCGCTTTTGGCGGTCATATCCTTTTCTTGTCGAAGAGAATTTGAACGCCCAATTGTAGAAAACGAAATATTAACTCCTTTTCCCACTACGAAATTAACAATCAACCAAATTGTTCCAGACACTTTAAGAAATACTGCTGACAATGGTTTTGTCTCATTGGTATACCGAAACCCACTTTACTCAGCAGCTCTGAGTTCGTTTCAAGAACTTGAAACGCGAGAGTTTAACCAAACAGCAAAACTCAAAAGTCTTTCCCTTTCCCCCAGGTCTGCCATTCGCTCTGTATCCGCAGGTCAAGTTGCTGAAGAAGAAGGAGGGATCATAGGTCAATTAATAATCAACTCTAATGGCAGTAATTCTCCGATACCGCCCATTTCCAATCTAGCTTTTGGTCCCTTGACGGTTGATGGAACTGCATTTTTCGAAACGGTGACCCTTGACTCAGGCTATATGGACGTCACTATAGAAAAGCAGTTACCCGACTCAAACCCACCAACAAGACTTTTTTCCCATCCAAAAAAATTTACCATATGTTACATGTCATTTAATATTTCACGTATCTTTAAATTATAAAAACAACAAATTATGAAAAAATTTACTCTTTTAGCAGCGAGTCTTTGCGCTGCACTTGTTTCATTCGGTCAATGGTCGGAAAACTTTGATTCTTATAATGTAGGCGACTACATGGGCGTTGTCGGAGCAGGCAGTGGTTGGACCACATGGTCAGGCACAACTGGAGGCGCTGAAGATGTACAAGTGTCTGATGGTCAGGCACAAAGTGGCAACAACTCTATCTTTATCGATGGAGCACCAGGTGGAGGTCCACAAGATGTTGTTCTAGACTTTGGTGGAGAATATGCTGATGGAACTTTCCATTTAGATATGGCCATCTACGCAGATAGCGGTTTCTACTTCAACTTTCAAGGAAATACTGCAATCGGCACTTCTTTTCCTCTTCAAGTTTATCTTTTGGATGATTCGATTAATGTTGATGATGGCACAGCATTGTACGCAAGACTTGCGTATCCAAGTGTCAACCAATGGGCTACAATTAGCATTGACGTAGATCTTGACAGCAATGTATGGTCTGTTTCTTGGGATGGTACCGAGATTGCCAATTTCGCAAATGCCAACATCAATCAAATAGCATCTATGGATATATACCCTCTTGATGGAAACCATGATTTTTACATCGATGACGTAAACTGGGACTATACTCCAGCTCAAACATCTCAAATGGTAACATTCAAGGTGGATATGAATTACTACACAGCTGCTGCTTTCACTACTCCTGAGGTGAATGGTACTTTCAACGGATGGTGTGGGTCTTGCAATGTGCTTGCCGATGGTGATGGCGATGGTATCTGGGAAGGAACTTATGAAGTTCTTGGAGATTCTATAGAATACAAATTTTCTTATGATAACTGGACTGGTCAAGAGGAATTAACAGTTGGTTCTTCATGCACTAAGACTACTGGCGAATTCACTAACAGGTTCTTAATGCTAGACGGAACTGATCTTGAGCTAGACGTTGTATGTTGGGAGCAATGCATCGAATGTGCTGAACCAGCAGGTGTGAACTCTCTTAAGGGTGCAGCTGGAGTTTCGGTTTATCCAAACCCTGCCACAGACCTACTTACAATTGAATTTGGTGAAGAAGCTTCAGAAATGACTATTGCTATCGTTGATGTAATGGGAAGAACTGTTATGCCAACTATGAATCAATTCAGTGGAAATAGAACTGAAATTAGCGTGAATGAGCTTCCTCAAGGTGCATATTTTATCACTGGAACAAGTGAAGGATACAGCTTCAAGAAGTCAATCATGATTACTAAGTAAGAGTTAACTTAACTAAACATAAAAAGGGCGCCCAATTGGGCGCCCTTTTTTTTGCCAAAAAATGTTGGTTAAATAATACGTCCTTCAATATTCGAAAGCTCAATAATGAGCTATATTCGATCAAACTTAACCTACCAAATATGAAAAAGCCTCTTCTTTTGGCAGCTGGAATGCTAGTTGCCTCAACCTCTATTTGCCAAACAAATTGGGCAGATGATTTTGAATCATACTCCGTTGGAGACTTCATTGGTGCTTTCGGAACAGGAAACGGCTGGAGCACTTGGTCCGGAGCCGCAAACGGAGCCGAAGACGCCCAAGTTTCAAATGCAGAATCTGTGAGCGGAACCAATTCTCTTTATTTTGATGGGCAGGCAGGTGGCGGGCCTCAAGATATTGTGCTAACTTTTCCATTTCCATAGATTAAGGTTTTTGATTTTTAGATTCTTGGTCATCAAATAGGATGAGCACTGAAGGCGAATAGTCATCATCATATTGATTGGTTTTAATCGCCCAAATAAATGCTCCCAGAAATCCTAAGGCAATAATTAGGCTGACTACTATATGTAATATCATGACACTCATCTGATGTAGGTTTTTTGTTGGAGACAAAGGTGCGTCCCCGCCAATATTCGTTTAATGACCTCGGTCTGATGAAAAGCTGATATTTATCAGCCTGTTTTAATCACTGGTAGCATCATAGTCTCGATTTAATTGACCCTCAATTAGAATCCGCTGCTGCCTTTTTTCATCTTTGTCGGCAAGTTCAATTCTATGACTCAACATAAGTTTTCTCTAACAGAAGGTTACGATCACATTCAACTGGATCATCTTTTAAAAATATTAGGCATTGTTTCTTCGGGAGGTGAAGCGCATCAAGTAATAGAAGAAGGCTTAGTTAAGGTCAATAGTGACGTTGAGCTAAGAAAACGCAAGAAGCTTCGACCAGGAGACACTATTCAATTTGAAACCAATACTGTAACCAAAGAATGATGAACGGGCAGCAACGTGCAGATATTTCAGTAGGCAGTGAGGTTCAAATAGTGCTTAAAAAAGATCAATGATCAAGCGAGTTAACGCATGGTTTTGTTCAAGACATTTTGACTAAATCTCCATCCCACTCTCATGGAATTAAGGTGTGATTGGAAGACGGTCAAGTGGGCCGTGTGAAAGAAATTATAATTGAATAATCTGCACTTGGCATGGTAATAATTACCTTTCTGCCATGGCACTAAAATTCAAACACAAACTTGATTCTGAGGTAACCATTTCAGAACTCATGAGCCCGTCTCATTCAAACTTTAGTGGAAAAATTCATGGAGGATATATCCTGTCGATGATGGATTCAGTTGCCTTTGCATGTGCATCAAAACATTCTGGGAATTACTGCGTGACCGCTTCTGTGAACACGGTAGACTTTTTGGCTCCTATTGAAGTAGGAGAACTCGTTTCAATGAAGTCAATGGTAAATTATGTAGGCAACAGCTCAATGGTTGTTGGCATTCGTGTGGAAGCTGAAAACATTAAAACCGGAGCAGTTAAACACTGCAATTCCAGCTATTTCACAATGGTGGCAATGGATGATGAAGGCAAAAATGCTGAAATTCCTGGGTTGATCATGGAAACAGCTGAAGATGTCCGTAGATTTTTACGAAGCATAGAGCGAATGCGAGTTAAAAAGCAGCGATCGACAGAATATGGTCATGATGGGTTTGATCTCAAGAAGCATCTGCACAAGCTTGATAAATACAAGGTGCAAGTTGAACTTTAACATCCAAAGTACTATTTGAGATAAAAACCTAAATTAGCTTCGAACTAACTCCTACACTATGAAACACGTTACTCTTATTCTGCTACTATTTATTTCTTCATTGGCTGTGAATGCTCAAACGCAAATCAGATTCTACACTACCATGGGAGAATTTACAGTTGAAATGTCTGATTCTCTTACGCCCATTACCTCTGGGAATTTCATTGATCTGACAGAGCAAGGGTATTATGATGGTATCATTTTTCATCGTGTCATTGATAATTTCATGATTCAGGGAGGTGATCCAACAGGAACAGGCTCTGGCGGCCCCGGCTATACAATAGAAGATGAGTTTGACTCAACAGGAACTTTAAGCAATATTCAAAAGACCATTTCTATGGCTAACACAGGCCAACCAAATAGCGGGGGAAGTCAATTCTTCATCAACCTCGTGAACAACACCTTCCTTGATTTCGATCAAGCTCCTTTGACTTCAAAGCATCCTGTATTTGGGATGGTAATTGAAGGTTTCAATATTGTGGACGACATAGGAAACGTTTCTGTGAATGCTCAAAACCGCCCGATAACGCCTGTGGTAATGGATAGCTTAAGGATTATTATTGAAAACAACGACACAGTGGATACTCTTCCTCCACCTGAGCCAGAAGGAATTTCATTCTCAGAAAACATATCACTAAAAACGAAAGTGTTTCCTAATCCAGTTGGAGAACAGTCTATTGTTACGATAGAGTCCGGGATAAGCGGTGATGCTGTTATAAGCATCGTTGATATAAATGGTAGAGTTGTAAGTCAATTTAACCATTCACTGAGAGTGGGTATGAATCGTATAGCATCCCAGTCCATCTCGAGTGAGGCTCTTGGTGCTGGCGTCTACACAATATTAGTGAGCACTCCGAACCATTCATCACGCACTAAATTCGTTACCATAGGAAAGTAGTAACCGTTGCATGGAGGAAATAGTGACCTTACATGAGCTCTTGAATGGCTACTCGAACATCCAAAGGCGTTCATTAATAATTGATAGAGGCGAATTCCTAATAAGACAAGGAGAAGTAGAAAGTCACATCTATTATATCCACTCAGGAGCAATTCATGCTTTTTATGTGTCAGACCATGAAGAGCATACCATACGGTTTGGATATAAAGGTTCTTTGATCACTTCTATTCCTTCATTTTACAATGGACAGCCATCAGAGTTGTTTTTACAAGCCATTAGAAAAACAGAAATTACCGCATATTCAAGGTGATCGTTTTTCAAAGCAATAGAAACCTCTGCAGAATTGCGGTCATTTTATTTAACCTCACTCGAACAGTTGGCTGCTCAGCAAATGGAGCGAGAGCTCGACTTACTCACCTCGTCTCCGCATGAACGCATACAACGTGTATTAAAACGAAGTCCTCAAGTTTTTCAGGAAATTCCTGCTAAATACATAGCATCTTACCTCCGTATGACTCCTGAAACACTCAGCAGAATTCTTAATTCTTGATTTGAATCAAGCTTTATAAAATCAAGGTGCTTGACTTTTGGCCTTATGAAACAAATAGAACTAATTGCAGATTTAAAGGCCAGAACTTCAGAATTAATTAAAGAAGCTGAAGCTTTTAAGCAACTCCCCGCTGAACGTCTTAATCAGAAATCATCATCTACTTCTTGGAGTGTTCTTGAGTGTCTGGAGCACCTCAATTTATACGGAGATTTTTACTTGCCTGAGATTGAGTCTTGCATTATTGACGGAGAAAAAATAAATCAGGATCCTAATTTCAAAAGTGGCTGGTTTGGTGAGAAAACTATTCAAGATATGCTTCCAAAAAATGATAAAGTGATAAAAATGAGCACATTCAAAGACAAGAATTGCCTAAATTCTGATTTAAGTATCGCCACCATTGATCGATTTATAAAGCAACAAGAAGGAATGATCAGATTACTTGACTTGGCTTCATCTGTTCATCTTGAAAAGGTTAAAACCAAGATCACTCTACCCCTCATTAAGTTCAAACTAGGAACTACGTTTCGTTTTGTCATCTATCACAATCAAAGACATATTTGGCAGGCAAACAATATGCTGAAGAACTAAGAATACAATAGCTATGGTTACTTTTGAGGGAACTAATCTCTCGCTATGAAGAAATTGATATTCTTACTACTTCTGTTCTCGTTCGCTTATTCTAATGGCAGTTTTGCCCAAGGCACTCTTACTTTCGAGGGCGAATATGAATCTGGCAAAGCAACCTATGAGTATGTTCAAGGGGACATGCAGCAGCGTCTTTTAAGCGGAAAATTCCAATATGAGGAAATCAGGGATATTCCAACCAGAAATGGTGAAAATGAAATCCTCATTACTGGAAATTTCAACAACGATAAAAAGCATCTCGCATGGGGATACACCATTAAATCTACTGCTGATACTGGACTTACTGAAAGCATCATCGGAAACTATCTTGAAGGTCAAAAATCTGGCCTTTGGACGCAGCGCATACGAAGTAATGCTGATGATCATGAAGTAAAAGTTGTTCAAGCTTCCTTCATTAAAAATCAATTCCGCGGTCCGTTTAAATTCACCTTCGAAAACCCGGTTTCTGTCAACATTAAAAAACTCAACATCACAGGGAGTTTTGATGCCAAAGGGCTTATGGATGGAGATTGGAACATCAATTACACCAATGGTATTGATGAGGAATTTAAAGATATAATGAAGTTTCAGCATGGTGTAATGGCTTACAGAAGCTTTCACAATATGTCCAAAGGCGAGGTGCTAGAAACAGTCAACGAAGTAGACTTTTTGAATTCATTTTTCATTAACCTCGATCGACTTGACTCCTTTTCTATCGTTGATGAAAAAAAGTACGGATCAAAGTCTAAAACAATAGATCATCCCATACTCAAGGAGGTTTTCAAAGTTTGGACAGAACTAACTCCTGTGAATACCAACAATGAGTACAACGCCCCAATTCCAAATGGAATCATCAAAAAAGGCGAAATGGTGAGCAAAAAGGCGTTGGAAATGAATGCAGAAATCATCGATTGGAAAGAAACACCTAAAGGCAAGAAGGAATACGAAAAAATGTTAGCCATTCAAAAAGCTTATGACACTAAAATCAATGTTGCCAATATTCAATACGATCAAAAAAATTACCGTCAAGCACTTCCTCTCTACAAAGAAGCACTAGCCATTAAAAATGAAGCCTTCGCAAACAAAAGAATAGCCGACATCAATGAATTTCTTAAGGTGGAAGAAGAGAAAAAGCAATTTATCACCGCTATTAATTCACGCTATGAGTTGTGGAAGGGAAACGAAAAAATGTTAGCCGCTGAAGATTACTATGGAAAGAAAAAACATCTCTTTGAGGCCAGCGTGATTGCATTAGATTTTGAAAAAAAGCAACTATTATCGGCTCATCAAGAAACCAGAGCTTTTATTGAGCGCAGAGCAATGGACGAACTCACCGTTGAGTCGCTCAGAGGGTTTCAAACTGCACTGGATGAGGTGATTCGTCTTCAAGACCAAATAAAGGCACTTACAAAACGAGAAGACACTAAGGAACTAGAAAAAACGCTTAAGAAGATGGAAGACGCCTCTGCCATTTCGAAGACAATAATGGCGGGATGATAGTATTCAGCCTCTTGGCCGAATAACTGACGTCAAAAAGCTCACAAATGCAACCACTGTCACTGAACTAAGAGGCATCAGAATAGCCGCCACAATGGGCGTGAGTAGTCCTTGAACTGCGAAGAACAACCCAACTACATTGTAAAGAAGGGAAATCACAATGCTCACCTTAACAATGTTGATGCTTCGCTTAATATATCTTAGAAAGTCTGCCAACTGAGCTAAGCGATCTGCTTGCAAAATGGCATCACAAGCCGGTGAGAAGCTAAACACATCGTCAGCCACTGCAATACCCACTTCAGCTTGTTTTAGAGCGCCTGCATCGTTTAATCCATCCCCCAGCATGATCACCTGATGATTGTTGCTCTGTAAGCCTCGAATAAAATCAAGCTTATCCATCGGTGATTGCTTGAATCGCATGGTCGCATTTTTCCCGAAAATTTCTTCCATTCTTTCACGCTCACCTTCATGATCACCACTGAGCAAATAAGTCTCAGCATTGACTTGCAATTCTCTCACTAAGGCAGGAATTCCTTTTCTAATCTCTTTCTCAATTAAAAAATATCCTTGATGAGCGTCATCAATCCAGGCATGCACCACTGACTCATTAAAGGCTCCTTCTGGTAATTTTTGAGTGACACTATCTGGCATAAGTGAAAGTGCTCCGAGCAAGACTTTCTTATCATCTACTATTGCCTTGACACCTTTTCCCGCAGCTTCTTCAAATTGATCAACCATTTTAATTGGACCTGCTAAATGATCTCGGATTGCCACACTCAATGGGTGTGTAGAATTTGAAACAACAGACTTAATCATCTCCACTTGTGCCTGTGATAGAGTTTTGCCTTCAAATCTTACACTCGTAGTATGTGCTTTGGTAAGCGTGCCTGTTTTATCAAATACCACAGTATCGGTATTCGCCATTCGCTCGAGTGTAGATGCGTTTTTGACAAAGAAGCCAAGCTTCCCGAGGATTCGCGAGACATTGCCGGAGGCAAACGGCATACTTAATGCCAATGCACATGGACATGCAATGATCAGCACTGCCGTGAACGCATCAAATGCCTCTGTAGGATCTGCCCAAAGCCAAAAAGCCAATGTGAGCAAAGCGATGCTTAAAATTCCAATGCTAAAATACCGGCTCACCCGATCAATCAAGGCAGAAAATCGCTTTTCATCGGCTTGCTCACTAAATGTTGATTGGTTCCAAAGTCCTGTGAGGTAACTCTGTGAAACTTCCTTGATCACCTCCACCTCAATAGCTCCTCCTGTTTGCCTTCCTCCAGCGTATAAGTAATCGCCTTCTCGTTTTTCTACGAGATCACTTTCTCCATTTACAAAACTGTAATCTACGGAAGCGATTCCCTTAATAAGAATAGCGTCAGCAGGAATAACTTGGTTATTGAGTAATCGCAATCGATCGCCTTGTTCTATGTTTTCCAACATGCAGACTTCCTCTTTATCATCTTTAATTCTATTGACCGCAATTGGAAAATACGATTTGAAATCACGATCAAAAGCCAATGCCTCATAGGTTCTGCTTTGATACCATTTACCTACCAAAAGAAAGAATACAAGACCAGCAAATGAATCAAAATAACCGGGTCCTGATCCGCTGAGAATATCAAACGCACTGCGGCCAAAAAGTGTGATTATTCCGAGTGCAATTGGCACGTCAATGGTCAAAAACCTAACTTTCAAACTCTTCCATGCGCTCTTTATAAAATCAACACTAGAGTATAAAAGCACAGGAATGGCCAAGCCTAAATTCAAGTAATTAAAGAGCACTTTAAAGCTATCTAAGGAAGCATCATCAAGCGATAGGTATTCCGGGAAACTGAAAAGCATGATATTGCCAAAAGCAAAGCCCGCGACACCCAATTTGAGCAATAGTTTCTTGCTTTCCTTACCTCCTTCTCTTTTGGTACGATCGCGCTGCAAATCGGCAGGATATCCCAAGTCTTCCAACAAAATGACAAGCTCTTTCAACGAAACGACATCACTATTGAAATGAATCGTGACCTCTTTCCTTAAAAAATTCACTTCTGAACGATAGACTCCTGGATTGAGTTGCTCCATCTTTTCAAGCAGCCAAATACAGGCAGCACAATGAATTGATGGTAAATAAAGGGTGACTTTATTTCTACTCCCCTCTGTAAAATCTATGAACTGTCGTTTTACTTCTTCAAGATCAAGAAAGTCTTTATTGGTGTGGTTAGACTTTATAGTTGAGCCGGGTGAGTCTTTGTCAATTTCATAATAGCTAATCAAGCCAGTATCGTTAAGCAAGGTATATACTGTCTTGCAGCCTTGACAGCAAAAGTCATGGTCATCGTGTAGAATGATACCATCATTGCAGTCTTCACCACAATGGAAACATGATTTGATTTGTTCGGCTTTGTCCATAAAAAAGCGAGGTCACAAAAGTGCCTCGCCTTAAAGTATTAGAAACTGATCTGAGTCAGTTTTGATTCCATTTTATATCAATGCCTGATTGTAATCTTATTGACAAATGTTCCTTGGGCAGTAGCAACCTCAATAACATAAACCCCTGCAGAAAGCTGAGAAGTAGAAATTTGAGTGCTTACTGCATTTGGCGATGCAATAACTACTTCATTACCGAGCAAATCGGTAATCCGATAGCGTTGAATTACTGCGCTGCTTGTAAGATAAATCTCTTCATTAGCTGGGTTTGGATAGGCTCTGAATCCAGCTTCACCGATGGCTTCAACACCGGTTAGATTAATTGTAAAATCTTGTGTAGCTACACAACCATTGGCGTCTGTGGCCATGAGAGTATAAACACCAGGAGCAAGGCCTGAAAGATCGGCTGTAGATGCCGCGAATGAATCTGGGCCAATCCATCCGTAAGAATATGCGCCAGTTCCTCCTGATACTGTTACATCAATCGCTCCATCTGATCCTGTGTTTGAACCTTGAACAGCTCCAGCAATAACAAGTGCCGATGGTTCATTGACTTCCACATTCAACACATAAGAACCCGTATCATTATCTTCAATTGTAACGGTATAAGAGCCAGCACACAAATCAGAAACAGTGGCTGTATTGTCTCCTGTAGACCACGTGTAAGTATATGGTGGAACGCCTCCAATAGCGAATACAGATGCAGAACCGTTGCAGCCTCCATTACACGAAGGACCAAAAACACCATCCGCAAATGCCAATACTTGAGCACCAATGATAAATTCAGCAGAAACTATATCTCCTCCTGGAGCATCCGCCACTGCACTCAAAACAGGCCATTTTTCTCCATTGGCCATCCATCTATAGTTATGATTGGTAGATAAAGAATCATTAAAAAGCGTCCATCCGAAAAGTGGCACCTTGATCCAAACAGTATCTGTATTGTCTTCTCTAAAATATTGTCGAACACTTTCAAATGTTCCTCCCGGAGTACTAACCATTCCATGAGCATCAATAGAACCAGTTCCAATTAATGTTCTTTTTAAGCGTGCAGAATCGCAAACACCTCCAAACCCAAAAACATCACAATCCACGATTGTATCAAAAACAGCCGTGTCAATAAGGGTCGAACCCAATGACGAGGGAAACTCGATTTGGGTTGAATTTGGGTTGAAATTCGCCACTATGTTTACTCCCAGTCCAAACCCAGAACCTGAAACTCCGTCCAATAAAAACGAAGAAACTGATGACTGAAAAAATAGCGTATCTGCAGCTCTTTCTATCGCCAAGTCAGCATTCGGAAACTGACTTCCACTTATGGTGTTAGCCGGGTCAACAAAATTCAATGAGTTGATATTACTTAAAGATAGAGATGTGAAATCCCATGTTTGAAGTCCTGTTCCTCCTACATTTAATCCTGCTGGAGGATTTAAATCGTTTCCTATTGTAAGACTATCTCCAGCCTGACCGTAATCAGCTTGAGTAATTGTGATTTGTGCTGCTAATGGCAGACTCAACAAAACAGACAAAAAAGGAAGTAGCAATTTTCTCATAGTGTAGCTTTTTAAGCAATTTAATTCGAAGGTAAGACGCAAAATTAAGTCTGATGGTTTAGGCGACATCATTTAATACTTTTGCTGAATGGAAAGTGTACGACAACAAAAGGTTTCAAGACTTCTGCAGAAGGAATTGGGAATGCTTTTTCAAAAGGAATTTCAACACCTATCTCAAGGTAATATTATCTCTATCACAACTGTGCGTATCACCTCCGATTTGGGTTATGCCAAAGTATATGTGAGCGCCTTCCCTACCAAAGACCCGAAAGCTTTGGTCGAAAACCTCAATACCAACATTCATGAAATCAGTCACACCTTGAATCAAAGGGTGAAAAATCAGTTTCGAGTTATGCCAGAACTGCGTTTTTATCATGATGATTCCATGGAGTATGCGCAACGCATTGATGAACTGTTAAAGTAGAATTCTGTGAGCCTCAGTTTCTCCATTGCAAAACGCTACCTTTTTTCAAAAGGTAACCGCAATGTGATCAATATAATTTCTGGGATTGCTGCTGCTGGTGTTGCCATCGGGAGCTTGGCAATGATCATTGTGTTGAGTGCTTTCAACGGTCTAGAAACATTAGTTGCGGACCTCTATACTTCCGTTGACCCAGACATTAGAATCGCTCCTGCTAAAGGCAAAACTCTGTCTTTAGACTCCGTGAACTTGGATGATATTATTCGTTGGGATGAATTAGAAGCTATTGCTCCAACGCTGGAAGAAACTGTTTTCTTGCAGTTTAAAGATCAACAATCAATCGTCACTCTGCGAGGAGTTTCAGAATCTTATCTACCTTATTTGGGATTAGAAGAGCATTTGGTGGAAGGTGAGATAGGCATTACTTGGAATGGATATCCAAGAGCTCTCCTAGGTTATGGAATAGCCGATAATCTAAATCTTTTCATAAGCGATGGCTATGACGGCATCAAAGTGTTCGCAGCAAAACGCGATGGTGCCAACTCCCTTAATCCAGAAAGCAAGTTCATTCAAGAGCGAATAGTGCCCATGGGTATTGTTTCTCTAAACCCAGAATTTGACTATACCTATTTCTATGTTCCGTTTGATTTTGCCTCAAACTTGCTGCAATATGAAAATCAGGCCTCCTTTTTAGATATGACATTAACGTCAGGAACTGATGCCGTTTTAGTTAAGGAAAAACTTGAAAATATGCTCGGTGCAAAGTATGAAGTGAAAACTCGAATGGAGCTGAACGATGTACTTTTCAAAACCAACGCCACTGAAAAGTGGGTCACCTTCTTCATCTTAAGCTTCATACTCATTGTTGCAACCTTTAACCTCATCGGCAGTCTCACCATGCTAATAATTGACAAGAAAAAAGATATTTCACTGCTGCGATCTCTTGGTCAAACTGCCAAAGATGTGCAGCGCGTATTCCTTTACGAAGGTTTGCTTATCACAAGCCTAGGCGCATTTGTTGGGATGGGATTGGGAATAAGTCTAATTCTCATTCAACAGTATATTGGCTTCTTTCCACTGCAAGGTGGTTTGGTAGATTTCTATCCCGTGGAATTGCATTTGGTGGACGTATTGGCTGTTTCAGGAGTGGTATTTACCATCGGTCTTTTAGCAAGCGTAATTCCTGTGAAAACCTTACTAAATCAAAAACGACTTCACAAAGTGACTTCTTCGTAATTGGTTGTTACTGCTGCTAAAATTTGCATTAATGCTTTAGGATCCATCTCCGTCACCAATTGCATTCTAGTTTCTTTAAAATGTGAAATCCCTTTAAAGTAATTGGAATAATGCCTTCTCATTTCTAGCACACCCAACGTTTCGCCTTTCCACTTTATGGATCGCTCAAGATGCTCTTTGGCCGCAGCTGCTCTTTGTTCTATTGTGGGTTTATCTAGATGTTCACCTGTGGCCATGAAGTGTTTGATTTCATTAAAAATCCACGGATAACCTATCGCTGCGCGTCCAATCATCACCCCATCCACACCAAACCTTGAACGCATCTCAATCGCCTTTTCTGGCGTGTTAACATCCCCATTACCAAATACGGGAATCTGAATTCTAGGATTATTCTTTACTTCTCCAATCAATGTCCAATCGGCTTCCCCTTTATACATCTGAACTCGTGTACGGCCATGGATGGAAATCGCCTTAATACCTATGTCTTGGAGACGCTCAGCAACTTCAACGATCTTTTTAGTGCTGTCATCCCAACCCAATCGTGTTTTCACCGTGACTGGAAGTTTCGTGCTATCAACAATAGCTTTGGTGAGGCTCACCATTTTAGGAATATTCTTCAATATTCCCGCTCCAGCGTCTTTGCAAACCACCTTTTTTACTGGACAACCAAAGTTGATGTCTAAAATATCGGGATTAGTGCGCTCAACGATCTCAGCTGATTCACGCATCGGGCCTTCTTCACCTCCAAAAATTTGAATTCCGATTGGTCGCTCCTCATCATAAATGTCAAGCTTCTGAACACTTTTAGCTGCATCACGAATCAGCCCTTCAGAGCTAATAAACTCTGTATACATAAGGTCTGCTCCATATCTTTTGCACAGCGTTCTGAAAGGTGGATCACTCACATCTTCCATTGGCGCTAGCAACAGCGGAAATTCACCTAGCTCTATGTCTCCGATCTTCACCATTTTTGCGCTGCAAAGTTACATTCAATTCTAATCTTATGCGAGACGCTCTTAAAAATGCTCATCCTCTAGTACAATTATCTGCATTGGTGCTGATTGGCTTTGTGTCCATGTTCATTTTACTAGGCTTCGTGATGGTTGCATTTGTAATCAGCGGATCATCTATTGGCTTTCTCAGTAACCCAGGTTCAATATCTGACCCCAATGAACCGGCAGTATTCGCATTGAAAGTCATGCAAATCATGCAGGCGATTGGCTTATTTGTAATCCCTTACATCCTTTACAGATCATTACACAAATCGGATAATCCATACAAACTGATTCACACAAAAGGCCGGCTCGGTATGGCGCTCATTTTTGCGTTGACAATGCTTTCTGCCTTGCCGTTGATAAACTATTTAGCAGAATGGAACAGCAGTCTATCCTTGCCAGAATCACTGCAAGGAATTGAGCATTGGATGCGTGAGATGGAAACAAATGCTGAGAACCTAATCAGAATCTTTTTGAATATGGAAACGGTTGGAGATTTGATTTTTAACCTTCTTCTCATTGCCATCATTCCAGCCGTGGCAGAAGAAGTGTTTTTCCGAGGCACCATGCAGCCTTTGTTTCTAAAGGTGACAAAGAACTATCACATAGCCATTTGGGTCACCGCCTTCTTGTTCTCCTTCTTTCACATGCAGTTTTTGGGCTTCTTTCCCCGCATGATTTTAGGCGCTGTATTTGGCTATGCAGCGCATTGGTCGGGAACTCTCTTACTCCCAATGATTGGCCATTTGATCAACAATGGGGTTGCTGTCTTGATCATGTGGTATATCGGTCAAGAAGCAATTGAAGAAAGCATTGAAACCATTGGAGCTAATGAAGGTGATGGTTTGTTCGCACTTTTGAGCACTGCTGTGCTTTTATCAGGTTTAGCCGCGGTATATTTCTCTTCAAGAAAGCTCAAAAGAAAAGCCCCAGAAACCAAAGTCTCTGAGGCTTAATCAAATCCAAATTCTATTTATTTCTTAACCACCTTCTCTCTTGTCGAGTAGTTGATCTTTAATGCTTGAACTTTTCTGAGTTTTTGTTTCACTTCAGTCACAATTCCCATCTTAGTTTCCTTGTCAACTTTGAGTGAAACCGTGATTTTACCTTGAAGTTTTTCATCCCGATCAGCTCTTCGAGCAATGATATAGTCTTGAACATCTTCTATGGTTGCAAAATCATCGTCCAATTGAATCTTCGGAACCGTACCATACAGCTCGCTATTCATTGCCTCACCGATATAGATATAATCTACAAGCGCTTTATCTTCCAACTTATCAATTTCAGTAGCTTCTGGTTGGTCTAATTTAATTTTTAGATCAACTTCTCTCATCACAGTGGTAACCATGAAGAAGAATAAAAGCATGAAAACGATATCAGGAAGAGAAGCCGTGCTTACTGCCGGTGTTCCTTTACTATTATCCTTTTTAAATTTTGACATAATTACCCTCCGATATCTTTAGGTTCTGCTTCTGAAATTCTTTGAGGGTACACATCGCGTATGGCATCAATCATCTCAGCATACTTCCCTGATCCCTCTTCAGACTTCGCCATTTCTTCGATCTTCTTGTATCGCATGCCGAATTTCTGCATGGCCAAATCATCGCGCAATTCAGTATAGGCAGCTGCCAATTCGTTTTGCACTTGAATGTATAGGTCGTAAGAAGTTCCGTTGTCATTTTGAAGTGAGATCACCTGCTTAGAAACTTGCATTCTTCCCAAAAGAGGAACATCAACTTCCTTAAATTCAGGTAAGTTTTCTTTCCGAGCTGGGTTTGCAATAAAATCTTTAGCTGCTTCTCTCAACTGATCGATACTAAGCAATTCGCCTTCTACCAAAAGTTGGTCGTTGGAATTCGCCAATACGACAAAAACGTTTCTGTCTTTAATCGGTGGTGGATCAGGCTGGTCTTCTAACATGGGTGGAGGCAGCTTTCGCGCCAAACCCCAACTTGTATCCATGGTAGTGGTAACAAGGAAGAAAACCAAGAGTAGGAATGCGATGTCAGCCATCGATCCTGCGTTGATTTCTTGTAATTCTCTTTTCTTCCTAGCCATAATGCCTATTTAATAAATCTCGTGAGTGAAGAAGATGCAATAGATAATACAGCTAGAACAAATAAGATGTAAAATGCATACAAACCTGCTCCACTCAATTTAGAGGCGGTTTCAGTAATATCACTTGCATAGTATGGCTCAACAGTAGCATCGGCCAATACATAGCTAATCACAAATACCAAAATCATTCCTCCCAAACCGATTAGAGATCCTTTCAATTTACCGGGATTCATAATAGCCTGCATTACTGATCCTCCTAGAGCTGCCACAACAGCCAGAACGAGAAGAATATAGCTCAATCCAAGAAAGCTACCTACTGCTGCTCCGCAGTCTGTGCAATCGCTTTGCTCAGGAGTAAGTCCTGAAGACATGGTCATTATCATTAGGATTACTCCTATGACGATAAAGACAAACATGCCTATCGTATTGATTTTTTGAAACATAAAAATTTTATTTAGTCAAGTTGTGCTTGATCATTATGTCAATTAATGAGATAGAAGCATTCTCCATGTCATTAACAATGCTATCCATTTTCGCAACAATATAGTTGTAGAAAACCTGAAGAACCATTGCAACCAATAGACCAGAAACTGTTGTAATCAAGGCAACACCAATACCACCTGCAACAATACCCGGAGATATGTTATTTGCAGCAGCAATAGCATCAAAAGCTCCAATCATACCGATTACTGTTCCGAAGAAACCAAGCATCGGTGCAAGAGCGATAAATAACGAAATCCAAGAAAGGCCTTTTTCTAAAAGTCCCATTTGAACACTACCATATGATACAACTGACTTCTCAACCATTTCAATTCCGTGATCAGCACGGTCTAATCCTTGGTAAAAAATACTCGCAACTGGACCTCTAGTGTTACGGCAAACTTCTTTTGCAGCATCCACTCCACCACTCTTAAGTGCGTTGTCTATGTCTTCAAGAAGTTTCTCGCTGTTAGTCGTAGCCATATTAAGGTAAAGAATACGCTCAATTGACATTGCTAAACCTAAAATCAAACAAATCAAAACGAACGACATGAATTCAGGACCGCCCTCGATAAACTTTTGCTTCACTACTTGATGCAATGACTTATCTTCTGCTGAAGCCACTTCTTCAGCGGGCATTTCCATAGGTGCAGCGGCTTCTTGTTGAGGCTCTTCAGCCATTACTTCACCTGAGTCTGCAGCATTGCTTTCAGCTTCCATAGATTGTTCATCTTGAGCAAATGACATTGACAAACCTGATACCATCAGAGTAACAGTCATTGCAATAGATAAAAAGGTACGTTTCATATTAACTAATTTGAATTTGGATTTGCTTTTCTTAATTAAATGTTCAAAATCGGCTGTAAACATATAAAGCACTAATGAATTGTAGCATTATGATTGTGTGATTTTTTTTCTGCGGCTTAAAAAACTACCGTATCACACACCATAAATCTGCTCACTAGCTTCATGAGAACGCTCAAATGTATAAAAAGGGAACATTCCAAAGGTTGTAACATTTAGATTTTGGCAACGGATTCATCTTTTACTGCAGGAATTTAGTCTTCTCTGGGAAATATTTACTTAGCTATTACAGGGGTAAAAGTCAACTAGAGGTGGCCTGTTGACTGTATTAAATAGTTTGCTATTTTTGAACAACTTGGTCTTTTTGACCTTTAACAATAAACCCTGCCCTACATGAAAAAATTTTTATCCTCTGCGCTTGGCGTAATACTTTTTTCTTCCGCATTCAATATTTCCGCTCAAAACAATGTGAGTTTAGAAATTGTACATGCATTGAACACCAGCGAATTCGCTATGAACACCCAAGCTGAAACTCCTGAAGGAGTGAAATTTGATCTTAATAGACTAGAATATTATATTTCTGAGATCTCTTTAACCCATGATGGTGGAGTCGTTACCGACATTCAAAATTTATGGGCTTTAGTAAACGCAAACGACAACACTGTGATCGATCTTGGCTCTCTAGATGTTACTGAAATTGAAAATATTAAGTTTTCAATCGGGGTAGATCCAGAGCACAATCACCTTGACCCTTCTACTTACGGACCATCGCATCCATTAGCTCACAAAAATCCATCAATGCATTGGGGTTGGACTGCTGGATACCGTTTCGTAGCAATAGAAGGAAATGGCGGAGAGCAGCTCAATCAACTATTTGAGATTCATGCATTAGGTGATGGAAATTACTTTGATATTAATATAGCAGTATCTGCCACAGCAGAAAATGGAGCTCTTAATGCGGTGATATATGGTGATTACTGCAAAGCATTAGCTGGAATTGATGTTTCTACAGGCATAATTTCACATGGCGAAGTTGGAGAATCCATTGATCTACTTGAAAACTTTAGAGATCTCGTATACTCAACATCTTCTCCTATTGACACTACCGACACTGCCTCAAATGAAGAGCCTAATGGAATATCAGAAGTTGCATCAGGATTGGAGTTTCAGTTATATCCAAATCCTGCCGTAAATGGAAGCACAATAGTTAGTTCCTCATCTTTATCTCCTCAAAGTATTGTTGTTTTTGACCTTACGGGTAAGCAACTGATTACTGAGACCCTGAACGCTGGAAAGCAATTGAATATTAATAATTTAGAATCGGGAGTATATTTTGTGCGTGTTAATGACCTTGTTTCAAATGAGGTATTGGTTAAAAAGCTAAGTGTACAATAAGGATATATTCAATCGTATTATTCTTCTTGTAGGACTCGTTTTGCTCTTTTCTTGTTCCAAGAAGGATCTTCCTGCAATAATTGAGAATGAAGATATTGAGGCAGAATTAACAAGGGTTCCTGAAGGCTTTGAGTCTATTTTATACCCCGAAGACAATCCGTTTACATTGAGCAAGTGGGAGTTGGGTAAAAAGCTGTTTTATGACCCTGTTTTATCTGTGGACTTTTCGATAAGCTGCGCTACTTGCCATAAGCCAGAACTCGCGTTTTCTGACGATCAAGCAACGACCAATGGAGTAGAAAACAGACCGGGAACAAGGAATTCACCCTCATTAACCAACGTAGCTTATCACCCTTATTACACTAGAGAAGGCGGTGTTCCGACACTTGAAATGCAAATTTTAATTCCTATTCAAGAACACAATGAGTTTGGGTTCAATATTGTGGAGGCATGCGAACGACTTAAAGAAATAACAGAATATGTTGAAATGACTGAAGATGCTTTTGGCACAGAAATGACTCCATTTGCGCTTACCCGAGCGCTCGCAACATTCGAGCGCACTTTGATTAGCGGCAATAGCCCATATGACCTGCATAATCGAGGTGATGCATCGCTTTCATCTTCGGCTTTAAAAGGCATGACCTTATTCAACAGCAGTAAAACAAACTGTTCATCATGCCACTCAGGATTCAACTTTACTGATTATAGTTTTAGAAATAATGGCTATGACTCAGGTGATATCGGCAGAATGCGCCTCACATTAGACTCTGCCGATTATGCTCATTTTAAAGTGCCAAGCCTTAGAAATATTGAATTGACCGTGCCATATATGCATGATGGATCTTTTTCTTCCTTAAGAGAGGTGATTAACCATTACAACGCTGGTGGAAGCAGTGATTTAAAAGATCCTCTGCTTCAACCTCTCGGTTTGAGCGATTCAGAAATAGGAGACATCATCAACTTTCTAAAAAGCCTTACAGATCAAGAATTTATTTCGAATAAAAACTTTCAAGAATGAAACTTAAAAAATCAGTTGTCCTAATTGCTTTGCTCACTCCACTGGTGTTTAGCCTGTGTAAAAGAGAGCCGGAAATTGCGATTAACATGAGCAACAATGCTGCTTATGATGATACTCCATACGATCTTGATTACGGTCGTTTTGCGGAACCAGATATGGGAGACAATGCATTGACCATCGAGGGTGTCAAGTTAGGGCGTTTGTTGTTTTACGAAACACTGTTATCAAAAGACAATTCCATTTCTTGCGGAAGTTGTCATATTCAAGAAAAAGGATTTTCAGATCCTAATCGACTCTCTGAAGGAGTTGACGGCTCTTTAGGTAAGCGACAAGCAATGCCGGTATTTAACATGTTGTGGCATACGAATGAATTTTTCTGGGATGGTAGAGCTCATCTTCTCAGAGATCAATCATTGATGCCGATTCAAGATGATTTAGAAATGAAAGAAACACTTGAAAACGTAGTTGCCAAATTGAACGCAACGAATACTTACCCCGCTCAATTTCTGCGCGCCTTTGGTGATGAAGAAATCACCGCTGAACGCATGTCATTAGCCATGGAGCAATTCATGAATTCGATCATTTCTAACCAATCAAAGTATGATAAATACTTAGATGGCCAGGCTAGCCTGACAGACAGCGAGGAAAGAGGAAGAATTCTCTTCAGTGCTGAATACAATCCAGGCTTTCCTAATCTTTCAGGTGCTGATTGTGCGCATTGTCATGGCGGAAATAATTTCGACAATAATCGATACATGAACAATGGTTTGGATTCGGAACCTAATCAAACCGATATAGGTAGAGAGGCTGTAACCGAAGATCCTAAAGATCGAGCTGCGTTCAAAGTTCCCTCGCTACGCAATATTGAACTGACGGCCCCGTACATGCATGATGGCCGTTTTACAACACTTGAAGAAGTAGTTGATCACTATGATCACGGAATTGTGATCTCAGGATCTGTTGACCCAGCTTTAGCCTTTAGTACGCAAACTGGCTTACAACTTTCAGATCAAGACAAAATCGACCTCATCAGCTTTTTGAAAACTCTTACCGATGAAGAAATGATTGCGGATGAGCGTTTCTCCGATCCTTTTTAAATCTCAATTACAAGCAAATAAAAAGCCGTGCGATCAAATTATGGTTGCACGGCTTTTTAAATCTTCAAAGAACTGTTTATCTCACCAAATTGTTTACTTGCAACCAGCCTCCTCCATTTTCACATTGAATGCCTTGTTGCTTCAAAAAACTCGTTGCTTGACCACTTCTCGCTCCACTTGCACAGCATAAAACAACTGGCTTACCGATCTTCTTAATCTCAGAAACGTTGCCTTGAATCCTTTGAAGAGGAATGTTTTTTGATCCTGCAACATGTCCACCTTGAAACTCAGCTGGTGTTCTAACATCGATAATCACTGCCCCATTGTTAAGCATTTCTTTTACAACAGCGCTGTTGTCATTTCCAAACATTGATCCGAAAAACCCCATATTTATTCTTTTAAAATTTAATGCTGCAATGTTACATGCTCATTTTCTGTCGCTTTGTAACTAAAGTAACACAACTTCATTTAGCTGAGAAAAAGGCGGAAACAAGACTTCATTTGTTCATCGGGGTTGTCTGATCTTTCATCTTTTGTTGAATCTCAAATTTATCTTCGCAACATGCAAGCGGCACATATTATTTCTAAAGGACTTCAATTACAAGAGTCTAACGTTTTAAGCGCCCTGGCACTTTTTGATGAAGGTGCGACCATCCCGTTCATTTCCCGCTATAGGAAAGAGCGCACGGGTGGATTGGATGAGGTGCAATTGCAAGCCATAAAAGACTTCTACAAAACGCTGCAAGATTTAGAAAAAAGGCGAGCTTATGTTTTAGAGTCTATCGAAGAACAAGGCGCAATGACTCCAGAGCTAAAAGCAAAACTTATAGCCTGCCAAGTGCTCTCAGAATTAGAAGACCTGTACTTTCCATTTAAAACAAAGCGTAAAACAAAGGCCGATACAGCAAGAAAATTGGGCTTAGAACCATTAGCTGCGGCTTTAATGAAACAAGATGTTTCTGATCCAGAGAATTACGCTCAGCGCTTTTTGCGTGGCGAAGTCGTTGATACTGAAATGGCTTTATCTGGAGCGCGAGACATTATGGCTGAATGGATCAGCGAGCGAACAGTAGCCCGGGATATTGTGCGAAAACACTTTCAACATTCGGCAATGATCAAGTCAAAAGTCATCAAAGGGAAAGATGACCAAGAATCAAAATTTCGCGACTATTTCGATTTTGAAGAGATGTTATCCAGATGTCCAGGTTACCGCGTTTTGGCGATAAGAAGAGCGACAGAAGAAGGCGTGATTCGTATGTCCATTGCACCAGATAGACAATCAGGAATAGAAAGAGTTGAGCGGTATTTTGTTCGTCAACACGATGCATCCAACGAGCAATTGCGATTAGCAATAGCGGATTCCTACAAACGACTTCTTGAACCTGCTATTGAGACTGAATTTAGAAATGCCTCGAAAGAAAAAGCGGATATCGAAGCCATCAATGTTTTCGCAGAAAATTTACGTCAGTTATTACTTGCTCCTCCAATAGGTTCAAAGCGTGTTTTGGCGATCGATCCTGGATTTAAATCAGGATGCAAAATTGTCTGTTTGGATGAGCAAGGAAGTCTTCTTCACAATGAAACCATTTATCCACATTCTCCTCAAAATGAAGGCAAAAAAGCGGCTTCAAAAGTGAGCACTTTGGTGCAGACATATAAAATTGAAGCAATAGCAATTGGCAATGGAACCGCAGGGCGCGAAACAGAGCGTTTCATTCAAAGTGTTCACCTGCCTCCTGACACAGAGGCTTATGTGGTCAATGAAAATGGTGCTTCTATCTACTCCGCTTCTTCTTTAGCGCGGGCAGAATTTCCAAACTATGATGTGACCGTGCGAGGGGCTGTTTCAATTGGCCGCAGATTGATGGATCCATTGAGTGAATTGGTGAAGATTGATGCTAAGGCCATTGGTGTGGGGCAGTACCAGCACGATGTAGATCAAAAATTACTGAAAGAAAAACTGGATGCCACTGTAGAAAGTGCCGTGAACAAAGTTGGAGTCAACTTAAACACAAGCAGTGAACACTTGCTGCAATACGTAAGCGGAATTGGACCAAAACTCGGGGCGACCATTGTTGCACATCGCAATGAAAACGGACCTTTTGAATCTCGAAAGCAGTTGCTTGAAGTCACTGGATTGGGTGAGAAAGCATACGAGCAATGTGCAGGGTTTTTGAGAATTGCAGATGCTAAAAACCCATTAGACAACAGCGCTGTTCACCCAGAAAGCTATGCCGTAGTAACCAAAATGGCAAAAGACTTGAAGTGCGATATCAGAGACATTGTGCGCAACAACGAGCTGATTGACTCTATTCCAATCGATCGATACGTGAGCGATGCCATTGGATTACCTACGCTCAAAGACATTGTTGCCGAGCTTAAAAAACCAGGGCGCGATCCGCGAGGGAAAGCCAAGCTATTTGAATTCTCGAAGGATGTTCGAAAGGTGGAAGACCTTCAAGTAGGCATGATCTTACCTGGCATAGTAACGAACATTACACGCTTTGGTGCATTTATAGATGTGGGTGTAAAGCAAGATGGGCTAGTGCATGTGTCACAATTGGCCGATCGTTTTGTAAGTGACCCTCTAGAAGTTGTCAAGCTGAGTCAAGAAGTAAGAGTGAAAGTGTTGGAAGTAGATCTAGCGAGGAAAAGGATCGCGTTTACTATGAAAATCTAATGCAGTATCCGATTCACTATAAAACCAAAAAGGAGGAATATTGAATTCCTCCTTTTTGCAAATAATTAAACCTGATATTCTTAATGCACTACAAGAGGCGCTCGTTTAGGTTGACTGTTTTTTTCGTTGTCACTAAACTGAACAAAATACGTTCCTGCAGCAAGATTTAAATTGATCGCAGATTGGCCAGGGCTGACTACCTTTTGAACTACAACTTGACCAACTGAATTCATAATTTCTAATTGAACCTTAGAGTTTTCATTGTTTTGAATTCTCAATAATCCATCACTTGGGTTTGGATAAAATCGAATCGAAAGGTCATTTACTATGTTATTCACCCCCACAGTGCTGTCAGGCACCCAATCAAGTCGGTTTACGGTTTCAGTAGTATTATTCACGTACCAAATATGCCCGTCAGGGCCAATTGTTATCCCCATGATGCCTTCTTCTTCAATGGCAAGGCGCTTCAACTCCATTGCGGGACTAGCTGTCCGATCATAAATGATAATCTCCCCCGTTGCGTAATCGCTGATTAACATGTAATCACCCATTAAAGCTATTCCAGAAGGCTCAATTAACTCTTCATCAACCACAATTTCCCATGTATAATCAACAACATGTTGATATTGAGCAAGCGTTTCAAAAGGACCGTAGCTTGGAGTTCCTCCTAAGTTTCCAGATTTAGCGTCTATTTTTATTACCCGCTGATTTCCATAGTCAACTACGTACAACCAATCGCTTTCCTTATCATATTCTAAATGACTGGGCACATGATCATTTGGATCTGCGCTAACGTTCTCATCAGAAAATCTCAGAATTTCACCATCGGCATGATCATCATTACCTGGTCCATGATCAGCAACAAAATCATAACGAACAATATCTCTGTTGTAACCATCAAAAACCCAAAAAGCATTTTCAGATTCATGTGCTATGCCTTGACATTCAGGACTTTCATGAAGCATATCCAAATGACTTCCATTTCCACCTGAAGGCTGAGCATACACTTCCGGATCGCTAGACCACAATGCTGGTCCTGTAAATGCTTGTCCTCCATTATGGTTTGCATCATAAACTCCAGGAGATGTGCCAAAGTTTCCATTTTCACTAAACGCAATTCCTGTTGAAAGGGACATAAAATGCCATGCATTGCCATCTCTTCGCCACAATTCACTTTGATTCGTTTCTCCAGCATTCGAAATGGTAACTGTGCTACTTCCGGTGTTCTCTGAGTCCTTATTCAGAACCCACAACTCTTTCTTAGTTAAAACTGGGTGAAAATCAAGATCCGTTGGAATATTTACCATTTCTCCCGCGTCTGCAATTTGCACTACAAGTGGAAGCGTCACCAAATATGAGTCAATGATGTTAGGTCGAATAGGCCCAATAAAAACGGCCAGGCTAGCATCATCATTAATTGGGTTAGCGTCCAGATTCCCTCCATTCAAATTACTGTGAGAAACCGTCAATTCGTATTCCCCGTCCGCACTAACTGTCCATGGAGATGGGTGGTCAACATGTGCGCGCTCACCGTTGGCAATAGAAAGTCCAGAAACAGTTTGAGTGACTGGGCTTCCCCCGTCAATAGTATAAGATAGGTCAAGACTAGTAATAGTTTCACTTCCAGCATTAAATACTTCTGCCCCTATTTCGACATCTCCTTGCGGTTGATACGGAGCTGTATGAGCATGCAACATGATTAAATCGTATGCAGGCGGCTCAGCAGCCTCAAAAGTGAAGTAATCAAAGGACCCTAAGCTTTGGAACTCAGCCACCAGAAACCCGTTAATATAAACGAAGAATTCAAAGCCTCCATCACCCCAATCATCGACATATGCTATGCGATAGGTTTCATTTTCTACTAAACAAGCTGCACTTGACATAAACGTTGAGTTGTTGGCATATCCACCCGGCTGCTGAAGTTGCAACCCTGCCCCGCTGCACCCAACCAAGGAATTACCACCACTGAGAATAGTTCCTTGCCCGCAAGTACTATCTGTGCTAACTAACTCCCAATACCCTTCATACCCGTAGGCATCGGAATTGATTTCTATTTGAACTTCAACTTCTCCAGGAACGCACTGAGCATGAACTGCCGTGCAACCGAGAAGGCCGATGATAAATCCTATTATATTTTTTTTCATAATAAGGTTTTTAAGTTTCTAATAAATTGATGTTTTAAAACTACTCTTTACTTATGATAAATCCTATTATATTTTTTTTCATAATAAGGTTTTTAAGTTTCTAATAAATTGATGTTTTAAAACTACTCTTTACTTAATGTTGTTTTACCAACTTGATAGTTTGATCCTCAATTTTCAAGAAATAAATATTCGGAGGTAAATTTGATAAATCGATTGTATTGATGTCAGAATTTAAATTTCCGAACATCACCAATTCCCCACGCGTGGAATAGATTGTAAATTCCTTTGAGGTTGATAATTTCAGTTCAATACTCAGTTTGTCATAAAATGGATTTGGATAAGCAATCATTTCCGAACTATTAGTTTCTTCTAATATAGCCGTTGGGGGGGTCTCATAATTGAATGCAAGGTCATCTGTTAACATTACGTTTCCAGGAATATTACCACCAACCTGAATCCACACTTCAACAGAATCTCCAGCCTTAGGGCCAAAATAGATTATTGGGATATCAAATTCTGTGTAATCGACGGTGCTGGCATGAAACGCTTGTGCCCCTAAACCAGTTAGACTGTCCCCTAAATAAACATATACCACTATACTAGATGTATCTAGGCCTGCTAGGTCTTGTTTAATATAACCTGATAATGATAGCAAGTTGGAATTAATGTGCATTCGCGCATGATCCAAATCGGCATTTTTTAAATTTAACAAGGCAAACCCCGGTACTGTTTCTGTTGCGCCCAATAAGGTTATCTCCTTTGATCTTAATTCCATTGCATAAGAGCCCGTATAAGCATCTTCAGACTTAACAATAAGACCATCTATAGATAAGCCTAAATCATAGTAAAACTGGGTGGTAAACTCACCCCAGTTGGCAGGTTCTTCTCCGCTAGCCACTTGAACCCAATTCTCAAAACTTCCATTTGGAATTTGTTGTGCCTGAATTGCAAATGTTGCTAAGAATGAAAAAAAGAATAATAAATGTTTCATGTTATTTGTTTTGTAGGTTTTCAACAAGAATATTTCTTGAAGGTAATCTATTATTAAGTAAGATGTTGGCTTTTATTAGGAGAAGAAGGGTTTCCGAAAGTATTATGTAGTGGAGGGTGAATAGAATTTAAACAACTCTCAACCACCCGAAATTATTCGAGAACGAGGGGGTCTTTCGAGAAATCAAGTTTACCATAAAAACCTATCCTTCACATGAAGGAGTCACAAACGAGTTGCTTCGATTGAAAATGGGTGATGAATTGATTATTGGGGAATCCTGGGGAACCATTGGCTACAAGGGTGAGGGCACATTCATATCTGGTGGTGCGGGTGTCACACCATTTATTTCCATTATCAGGCATCTCCATTTCAAAAATGAAATCGGGAATAACAAACTCATTTTTGCCAATAAGCAAAAGAGCGACATCATTCTTCAGCGTGAATTTGAAGCGATTTTAGGTGAAAACTTCATCAACATACTTTCGGATGAAAAAACCAAAGCTGCTTGCTAAGGCTTTACTGCTTCTTAAAGAAAAAGGTATGTCAAGAAAATTGACGGGAGCTTCGGGGTTCAGAAAATTAATTTTAATTTAAGTCAAAGTGAAATTACACTTCTTTTCAGCTTCTAAATCAATTTGCACTTTGTGTATAAATTATTTCGACCCGCCTATTCATTGCTCTGCCTTCATCCGAAGTATTAGGAGCAATCGGATTTGTTTCCCCTCGGCTGATTATTTTCAAGTCTACATCTTCTATCCCGGCCCTTTCTAATTCATACAAAACCTGGGATGCACGCAAGATTCCAACACGATCATTTACTTCTTCAGATCCTACATCATCGGTATGCCCTTCCAAAATAATCAACATTTTATCAGATTCTCTATAGAATGGCGCTATCGTTTTAATAATATATGAAATTTGTGATTGTGTGATTTGAATGCTATTAAAATCAAAATGATAATTCACCCCTTTTTCAGTTTGAATAATTTTGGCATAGCTTCCATCCTTATTAAGGAACTTATCATAAGAGCTTCCATATAGTGGATCTACAGGCGCTTTAAAGATAGCCCGTGGCAGGGCACTAAGTTTGTCATTATAAGCAGTCCCTGAAGAAAGCTTAGGATCAGCGTTATCAATAGTTAATTCCACCTCAACCGGCTCTTGATTGTCCATCGGATTATCAACTACAGCAATTGATCCTTCATCTGCTTGCTTCATCAAAATCGAATCTTGCTCAGTTTGTTTAAATTCCGCCCCCCCAACCACATGAAGAGAAGAGCTATCGTTAACAATGGTAACGTCCAAATTATTGGAAGAACGACTCGCTCGCGGATCCGATAATACATCATTATTTATATCAGTTCCTTGAGCGTTTAAATCGTTAGGTTGATTAACTGGTAGACCCAAGTCAAATATTGTTTCATTCGTCAATGGCCTCTCATTATGACTAATCATTAAATATTCTTGGAGTGAAATGATTTTTGGGTTATTGATTTCATTCCCGTTCATTGAAAATGAATACCGCGTTACTGAATCGAGAGAGCTCAAATCAAAAGTAGAATCCGAGACTACTTGCACGCTGATTATAGTTTGACTATTTTTATCTATTGCCGTTAGGCTGTCTATGCCTCGGATAATGCTTTCGTTACTATCTAAAATAACGCCTTCAATAATTTTTGTCGCGAGAAAAAGTTCTATTTTTTGCTCGTCATCGATGTGGACAATGAACTCGCTTAGATTTCCAGACCAATATTTATCTAATGAGGACTCATCCAATTGATCTAGCAGCTGAATAACCGCTGATTCTTTTTCAATTTCTTGAAAAATAAAATCAGAAAATACCGAAATGGAAACAGCTTCCTCCTCATTTCCATTTCCATCAACCAACCCAACTTTGACTTGACTAGATGTGTTTTCAGGCGTTGAATAAAAGACTTTTTGATTCAATGGTAAATTCTCAAAAGTGAAACTTCCTGCAGAATCCGTTCGGGTTTCCGCGATTTTGTTACCCTTGGCATCTTTTGCTTCAACTAATATATTGCTAACTGATGCATCCAGACTATCCCCTATTTTGATTTTCGCTTTGATATTATATATTGGGGCTTCAGCCTGAATTGAACCTCTCGGAATAAGTGAATTAGTTTTTGGTAATTCGACTTTATATGTATTAAGTAATGCTGGAAGTTCTATTCTCTTGTTATCCAAGGGCCTTAATCTGCTATCATGCATTTGATCATCATATGAATCGCTATGCCGCAATGCTCTTGGGGCTAGAGTAGTATATATTTGTTTACGCTCAGTTTCTCTCGAAATAAATGTATAGAAAGCAAAGCTGTCCTTGCAACACCAATAATTGCCCTCGTAACCTGGTGTGTTTATACCAATCAACGGCAGCGGAGTTGACCAATTAATCAAAGACGTGTCCATTGATTGCGACATATAGATGTCATAATTAATAGAATCATCATAATTAGTCGCTCCATAACTATTGGTTCGGGAGAAAAAGAGGTATTTACCATCCTCGGTAATGAATGGTGTGATTTCCGATGCTGTAGTATTTATATTTTGACCAAGGGGCACAGGCTTCTCATAATATCCTTCAAGTTTGTTTTTAAACGAGATATAAATATCATCTGATTGTTTCCTTTGTTTCTCCAATGAAATCAAGCACCAGTTACCCTTAGGGTGAACATATAGATCATAAAAAGGAGTTTTTGACGTTATCCCCTTCATCTTGATTTTTTTTGGAGCACTCCAAACTCCATCAACAAGCGAACTGAATGAGAGCCCCTTCAAGTTTGGATTATTGTAGGGGGCTATTCCCTTTAAATAAATCGTATCAGCATTTTCCGACAACCCAACAATAGAATTATATCGATTAGTATTTATCTCTTGATTTAATGCGGAAATTGAATCCCAATTATCATAAGCGCCAAAGCTAGTATGGACTATCTCAGAAGTATAATCTCCGTTTTCCAACTGCAATTCAGAAGTAAAATAAGCTTCATTTTTATTGATTAGCAAACCAGTTGATTCAAATTCAACTCCAATTATTGGCGGCCAAATTGTCCTCTGAGCGTTAGCATTTAATATGTGAAGAAATAAAATTAAACAAACTAATATTTTCATTATTAATAGTTTAAAATTTAGACCCTTTCCGGGTTGGTAAAATGTAAGCGAGATAAAATTCATGTGTAAGGCCAACGCCTGTCACCCCAAGAAAGTTTTTCTCTGCGGTGTATACAATGTTAAACCTTTGATTTATATGAGCCCCGAAACTTATATTCATTGCCTTACTAGATCTGTAGCCAAATCCTAACCAAACCAAATTATTATAAATCCCGCGAAATGAAATAGAATGATCGATTGGAGACCCAAAAGTGAATCTCGTAACTCCCGCAGCCGAAACGCTAAAAAGTTGATTTATATTATAGCGGTAAGAACCATTGATTATTAAGTTTCTATCCACTAGAAGACCGGAACTATCAGCCCTGTTCCAAGATTGATTGAGGGCATCTAAAAACGCTGCCCCGAAGTAAAAATTTTGGGAATGAACATTACCGCAGAAGCTAATATTTGCACTAGAGTTAGTAAGACCGCTTTTCTGTATTTGCCCCCATGCCACGTCCGTTCCATCCTTAAAGCTAAGCCTCTCTGGATCTAGTTGAAATCTAGAAAAAGAAACCACAGGACCCAATCCAGCGTAAATATCTTTTCCTATTCTTACTTGTGGTGACCAATGAAATCGTGTTTCCAACTTACTAAACGCCCCAGCTCTATCATTGATAATCGAAGCATTAAATACATGAAATAAACCTCCCTTGCTTCTCTTTTTCCCCCGTCTTAAGGCCCCGCCCTTGTATGCAGATTTAAGATAAGCGGGTTTATTATAAGTTGTCGAGAATATAAGCTGCTGCGTATTAGGGGTAGATTCTGACCCCAACCACTGATACCTATTGAAAAGCCCGAATTCTGGACCATCTTGAATCGCAGTTAGGCTTGGGTTGATCATCGATGGATTCACAAATGACTGAGACATAAAAAAGTCTTGCTGCGCATTTAACTTTCCCCATGAAAATAAAAACAGACTAATGACCACAATTGGTTTTAATTTTTTTTTGATCATAACTTACCGAATTAAAGAGATGCTACCTGTTAATGTTTCCGCCCCTGGGACGCCTGTATCAATGAAATAAAAGTATGCTCCAACAGGCATGTCCTTGTTTTTATATTTTCCGTTCCAGGGTTGTGAGTAACCCTTAGACTCGAACACTTTAGCGCCTAATCGATTTACTATGAGGACATTACAATCAATATAATAATCTAAACCGTTGATTTCTAGATAGTCGTTTTGACCATCACCATTCGGAGAAAATGCATTATAAACAGTAACCTCATTCAAGACCAAAATACTCACACTATCCTCTTGTTGACATCCATCGATTGAATTTACCATAACCTTGTAGGTTATGCTTTCAGTAGGAGTTGCAGTAGGGTTACTTGAGTTAGGGTTGTCCAGGTAATCTTCGGGAGTCCAATAATAACTAGACGCTACTGAATCAGTCTCAACAGCTAAGTTAATAACTGAACCACTAAATATAGTGGTGTCTTGACTAACTGTGATTTTCGGAGCACCACTCCTTTTAACATTGAAGTCACACGTCACACTATTACCCATGGTATCAGACATGGTATACTGAATCGCTGTTATTCCAATATCAAATCTGGCCCCACTCTCTATGCCATTGGTGAGAACTGAATTCACGTTTAAACAATTGTCTTCGGCCATTGGGATCTCATAATTAATAATTGAATCACAAGAGACGATGTCCTCTGGGCAATATGTAATTATTGGTGATATTGTGTCTAATATTTCCACCTCAATTTCAATTGTTCCAATATTTCCATTTACATCAGATGCATATACAGATACATAATTAATCCCAAGGTGTGCACAAGAGAAGTAAGTTGAGCTCAAATAAATCGAATCAACATCACAATTATCTGTTGCTGATGCATTAATAAGATTAACCCCAAGAGTAAACTCACCAGCTAAATTTAAATACGCCTGATAATTCTCTGCAAACACCAATGGCTTAATGGTATCAGCGACTGTAACGCTAACAATACTGCTGTCGATATTTCCATTAACATCTGATACCATTAGGTAAATGTCATTGACCCCAACCAAACCACAATTGAACAGGCTATCACTAAGGAAAATTGAACCAATTGAACAATTGTCATAACTGCCGCTGTCTACTTGGGGTACATTTAACATCGCCTGACCGTTCACATCTAAATACACCGTTGGACTTTGTGAATAAATAACCGGTTTAATCGTATCCAAAACAGTTATAATAATTTGAACTGAACTTGTATTCATTGAATAATCAGACACGGTAAAAGTGACGGTATTCTCTCCAACATCATTACATGTAAAAGTTGTGTCGCTTAGCGAATATGTCTCAATTCCACAGTTATCATAAGAGCCACTATCTGCAACTAATGGACTAACGCTTGCAGAACCATTAGAGTCAAGATAAATTGTGACATTTTGCGCTAAAGCTACTGGAGCGCTGGTTTCTAAAACAGTAACTATAGCAATGTTTTGGGACATATTGCCGCTAACATCTGTTACATATAAAATAATCGTATCCAAGCCATTTGAATTGCAATCAAAAGAATAATTACTCAAATACATTGTATCAATTCCACAGTTATCATAAGAACCATTATTAATCTGAATGACAGTAATGTTAGCGACTCCGTTCGTGTCTAAATAGACCGTTAAATTTTGTGTTATTACAACTGGAGGAAGGCTGTCAATTATTATAACCTGAGCATCATTACTTGAACTATTCCCACTAATATCAGTCATCGTCAGCGTAACTATATTTATTGATCCTGTATCCGAACAATCAAATATTGAGTCAGATAAAATACTGCTAGCAATTGTGCAATTATCGGTTGATGCACTATCCAAGTCTAACCAAGAAATAATCACTTGACCTGAAGAATCCAGATATGCGATAATATTTTGAGTAATAACAGACGGGGAGGTTGTATCTACAACTAACAATTGTGCGGTTGCGGTTGAACTATTCCCGCTCACGTCAAAAACAGTAAGCGTAATGGTATTAATTCCACTGTCAGCGCAATTAAAAATGGTATCCGATAGGCTTAAACTAGCAACGTCACAATTATCATAAGAACCATTATCAACCTGCGAAGCTTGAGCGATTGCTTGACCATTAGCATCTAAAAAGAGAGTTAGATTCTGAGCAATTGCTGTGGGGGAAATGGTGTCCAAAACAGTAATTAATGCATTGGCAGATGCCGAATTCCCACTTATGTCAGTAATTGAGAGTGTAATGCTATTTGCGCTTACTGTGTCAGAACAATCAAAAATTGAATCTGATAATATCATCGAAGCTATAGCGCAATTGTCTGTTGAGGAAAGGTCAACCTGACTTGGCGTTACCGTTGCTCCACCATTTACGTCTAAGAAAATTGTGACATTTTGGGTCATCACAATGGGGGAGTTAGTGTCCATTACTGTAATTTGGGCACTTTGTGTTGCTGCGTTGCCACTCGCATCAGTAACAGTAACAATAATTGTATTCACCCCAGTATCCGCACAAACAAAGTTGTAATTAGAAAGAGTTATTGTGTCAATATCACAATTATCAGTTGAACCGTTATCGACCTGAATAGCCGTAAGATTAGCAGCCCCTGAAGCGTCTAGATATAGTGTAACGTTCTGAGTTATCACGACTGGTGCAATTGGGTCTATTATTGATACGATAAACTGTGCCGAATCTAAATTCCCATTATTATCTAATGCATAGAGCAAAGTTGGATTAGATCCAATATTTGCACAGTCAAATGAAGTGTTGCTTAGATAGATAGAATCGATAAGACAATTATCCGAAGTTGCAGAATCGGCAATAAATGCAGATAAGGTGGCCTGGCCAGAACTGTTAAGATAAACATTAACGTTAGAATGAGGAAAAACAGTTGGACTTATAGTGTCAATATAAATTGCAATGGTATCAATACAGCTAGAAATTCCGTCAGAAACTGTTACTGTGTAGTTACTAGTCACAACGGGTGAAACCGAGATACTCGGGCTGGTGTTGCTATTTGACCACAAGAAAGAAATATTGGTTAATGCATTGTAGCCAACTGTTGCAGAAGTATTGATAC